>Ga0102590_1000240_pt1 | contig 142044 bp, 116 predicted proteins | sample AraplaMF_Col_mMF_FD_76859 | JGI IMG/M metagenome (GOLD analysis project Ga0102590, IMG submission 76859) | Arabidopsis root microbial communities from the University of North Carolina, USA - plate scrape MF_Col_mMF | ecosystem: Host-associated > Plants > Roots > Endosphere | place: USA... | reverse complement strand
GTGGAATTTTCGCTTTACAATATACTCATCCCCCTGAATATTTTCTAAAGTCATTGCCTTACTTTGCCAACAGCTGCAACGTATGCTCCATGGCCTTATTGCTTCCCCAGCCCTGGTGGCCCGGAATAACCCATGCCGGTTCGGGAAAACGTTCCTGCACCTTTTTAATGGACACCGGCCATTGCTGCACATCCGCATCCGCTACATTGCCCAGGTCATCCGCTTCCATACTCTTCACAAAACAGCCCCCGAACAAAACCCGTTGTGCCGGAAACCAAACCACAATATTATCCTTTGCATGGCCGGCGCCGGGATAGTATGTTGTTAGCTTTAAGCCATCAATCGTGAAAGTAGTATCATTTGGCAATATGCCTGCAGGCGGTATATAACCGTCCTTAGCCGCCAGGGAAGCTGTTAAAGGCGTACTGATGGTTTTAATATGCTGCGCTTGCAGCACGGCCGCACCACCCAGGCGGTCGATATGGCAATGAGAAATAATACACAGCAATACCGGCTTGTGAAGCTGTTCCTTCACCTGCTGCAGCAGCTCCCGGGTTTGAGCAGTATCCCAGCCGGTATCGATCAATATCACACCATGATCCGTTTCAGCGATCAGTCCATTAGCAGGCACGCCGCCTGATTTGGTGATATGCACATAAAACCGGTCGCATAACTTGGTGAGCAAAACATCCTTGTTTTGCGACCGGGCCAAAATGGGAATAATAGTACAAAGAAAGATTAAGCCAGGCAGTAGTTTCCTTATCATGAGCATAACGTAAAATGGCAAACGTAAATATAGCAGGAATATTTACATTCCCTGCATCTTGCCGGTACAGGCAGCAAGGTACCGGTTATACCGGCTGCAGGCATAACCGGGTTGCATTTTTTTCTACACTGGGTATGATTAATTCCACAGCAACCAGGGATTTTATTCATACAATTTATTGATATACAATTCTTTAAACCCGCCCTCCTAAAACAGCAAGGTTTTAGCTGTAAGCTATTCATAATCAAAATGTTCTTACCATGAATTCTTATAACACATTACTGAATGGCAATAGCCAGCATGAGGCTCCCAGCGCAGGGCCTTTATACGACTCCAGTAACATACTGAATGTAAGCAAGGAAGGACGGATAGCATCTATTGTTGCAGGTTCCCTGATTGCCAGCGCCGCTATTGGCAGCATTGGCAAACACCCAATAAAAAGTTTAGCCCGGTTAGCAGTAGGCGGTTACCTGCTGTACCGCGGCTTATCCGGCAACTGCCCGGTTACCGCAGCTATTGAACAGCGCAGCGCCCGGCATAGCACTGCCATTAATATCCGTAGCTCCATGATCATTAACAAACCCCGTGAAGAAGTGTATGCTTTCTGGCGCCAGCTGGGCAACCTGCCCCTGTTTATGCGTCACCTTGAGCAGGTGGACGAAAGAGACAGCATCCACTCCCGCTGGATAGCCCGCGGCCCCGGTGGTGTAGGTACTTTAGAATGGGAAGCGGAGATCGTTAAGGAAGAACCTGGCTCTTTACTGGGCTGGCGTTCCATTACAGGATCGCAGGTAGCTACTGCAGGCCGTGTAACTTTTGAAGATACTGCTAATGGCGGCACTTCCATGAAGATCATGATCACCTACCGCCCGCCTGCCGGCCATGTAGGTACCGGACTGGCCTGGCTGCTAAACTCCGCTTTTGAACGTATTGTTCAGGAAGATATTCAACGTTTTAAGCATTTCATGGAAACCGGTGTGGTGGTAAATGATGAAAAATAACCTTTATGAAACAAATGGAAGCCGGTAACAGAACAGTTCCGCCGCAGCATACCGGCAGCAAACATAATACGGAATATACCATTACATGCCCGACTGTGGAAGCATGTATACAACGCTTTAACATTGCAAAAGAACGATTACTGGAAGTGAACCACTGGCATCAGCTGGGCGGTTCACTTTCTGCTAATTTTACGTTAACCGACCGCCAGGGGCATGTGCTGCACCATAAAGCGGAGGAAGGCGATCATATATGCATAGACCTGCCCGGGCCTGGCAGCAAGGACGGGAACGGATATGACTGGGTGGAGATCGAAAAAATAGAGGACCGAAGCACCCGCTCCGGCAACTGTGCCTATGTGGCCCTCCGTGTAAGGCCTTCCGCTAATCCCCAACAGCCGCAGGATAAGGTAGCGCATTTTTATGATCCGGAAGCCACCAGCTCTTTTGTGATTGAACGTGTTGGCAACAGTATTAAAGCCAGTGTATACGGGCGTAATGAAAAACCCAATGAACAACCGGATGATCTTTTAGACAAGGTGAGGAACTGGCTGGTAGCTTTAACCGCTGCTGTAGGTTTTTCTAAGCCGCAATGGAAGGTGTTCGTAAAAGGACTGCTAAAATAATAATGGGGGAATAACAATAATAACAAAAGCCCTGGCAGGTTAAACTTGCCAGGGCTTTTATGGTGTAAAATATTCTACACCCTATCTGTTGATGGAAAAATTTGTTTTGGTATATGATCTGTATTACCGGGAGGTATAACGTAACATGGATGCTTTGCGGGGTGCTCCCCGATCATTCCAGGAGATACGTTCTATCTCCCGGAATAACGAAGGAATCATTTAACAGTGCTGCTTGCCATCAGCTATTTTCTACTTCGCTCTTGAAGTTATCGTAAGAGCTCCTGCTTTCGTCTATTAATCGTAAGATCCGTTCGCGTACATCATCTTTTAAACCGGTTACTTCATGCTCAAACACCTTTTTTAGCTCATTCAGATCACGAGAACCCTTCCCTACTATACGGCCGAACTTATTACGCAAGTTGCCGGTCGTATAACGGATCTTTTTCCTGGTTTCTTCTCCGCTGTCTGGAGCTACCAGCAATCCTACCAATACACCTGTGGCTAAACCGGCCAGCGCGCCTGATAAGAATTTTGTTGTGCTCATATGAATTTATTTTAAGGTTTAACTAAATAACACCATATAAAATGGTGATCATGTGCAGATCGTTGTCTGTACAGGATTTTTCAAATATCAGGCCAAGAGTATTTACCACATGCCCTTCATCTTACTTTCCCTTCATTTAATCGATTGCGCCGTAGGTAAGGATCCTGAATTTGCGCACAAACTCGCCGTAGTAGGCATAGGGCATTACATTGGTATATACCAGCAGGATCAGGTTTTCCTTAGAATCGATCGTGTATTCAGAACAATAAGCGCCGCCCCAGGTGAGGGATCCGGGAGAGGCCTGGTCGCCATAATGGGTATCTGGTGTAATGATCTGCAAACCCAGCCCAAACTTGTCATTCCGGTCCCATACCAGGTTATTCCCGATCTGGTTACGGGTCATTAAATCCACAGTTTTGCGGCTTAAAAGACGCACACCGTTGAATGTACCGCCATTTAAGATCAGCTGGCACACCTTTGCATAATCCGCAATAGTGCCTACCGATCCTGCACCGCCCAGGTAAAGGGTTTGTGCGCCGCTGGTGGCAAAAGTCCTGTTGGAAAGATTATCGCTTAGTTTTAAGGCACTGTCCAGGGAAGGCAGTGCATACAGCTCTACCAGCCGGTTTGCTTTGGCAGGTGGCAGGTAAAAATAGGAATCTTCCATACCCAAAGGTTTGAAGATGCGCTGCTGAAAAAAATCTGCCAGGCTCATACCGGAAAAGATCTCCACCAGCCGGCCGGCAACATCTATACCCATACCATAGGTGAATGCTGCGCCGGGATCGTTCAGCAGCGGACGGCGGGCTATTTTCTTCACCACATCCTCCAGCTTGTCATTCTTTAATGAGTTAAGACCCGGCAGCCGCCCGCCAAACAACAGGCTATCCAACGGATGATCATAAGGGATACCGGCCGTATGTGACAGTAAATGACGTATAGCCGGCGGCGTTGCAGCAGGCCGTGTTTCATAGGTACCTTTTTCCCTGTTATAGCTTACCAGCACTTTTGCATCTTTAAACTCGGGGATATATTTTGACAGCGGATCATCCAGGAAGAACTTACCTTCCTCATACAACATCATCAACGCAATGGTAGTGATCAGTTTTGTTTGGGAAGCAATGCGGAAAATGGCGTCTTTCTGCAGCAACTTACGCTGCTCCAGGTTGCTGTAGCCAAATGCTTTATAATGTACGATCTGCCCGTTGCGGGCAATGAAAGTAACCGCATTCGGCGCCAGCCCTTTGCTAACAGCAGCCTGCAAAAAACTGTCTATTCTTTTTAAACGGTCTGCGGAGAACCCTGCTGCATGGGCATTAGCAGCTGTTGTAAATTTCTGGGGATGGCTTTGCGAAAAGGAAGGTAACGTTAGCCACCCGCAGGCGGCTAACAGGAGCAATAGTTTTTTCATCCGTGTAACGTTTAGTACTACACGGAATATACTACTCTTTCAACATTTTATCTATGAGGTTATTGAAATCCGCTTTAAACTGTTCGTAATGTTCGCCGGTACCGGGGCCTGAAAAACCGGTATGCACTTCTTTTACACGGCCCCGCCTATCTACAAAAATAGTAGTGGGAAAGCCTTTGATGGCGGTTAGCTGCGGCAGTGTTTTTTCAGTCCTTTGCGGATCGGAGGTAGTGACGCCGGTAATAAGCACTGGGTACTGCACATCAAAACGTTTCAGAAAACCGGACAATGCTTTTTTGGATTTTTCAAAATCCGTAGTACGCTCATAGGCCAGGCCTATTACCTCTACCCCGCGCTGTTTATTTTCCTCGTACCATTTGGAAAGAAATCCTGTTTCATCCATACAATTAGGACACCAGGAGCCCATGATGGTAATAACCACCACTTTGTTCTTAAAACGGGCATCGTTAATGCTTACGGGTTTGCTATTAAGATCGGGAAAAGAAAAATCCAGTTTTGACTGCCCGGGCTTTACCGTTGCCAGCTTGGTTTCGTCCGGCAGGGCTGCTGCAGCATCTTTACGGGCGGCCCAGGTTTCTTTGCCATTGCCGATGCCTGCGTAAAACACGCCCTGCTCAAGGGTGTTCTTATCTGTAAGACGGGCAGTGAAATAATAGGCATGGGAACCATCAAAGGTGGAGAGCTTTAAGGTATCCCCATCCAGGATGCCTTCCAGGAAACGGTAATCGCCGGTAGGCGTTAAGAAGGTACCGGTTACTTTATTGCCATCCTGTTTAAACTCGCCTACTGCAAAGGAGCTGTCGCTTTTACCGGGTACCAGGAAATTAGTGGCCCAGCGCCCGCTTACATTGCCTTTGGCCGGCTGGTGCTGGGTAAAACGCTCTTTTACGCCGGGAGTGGCGGAAAAGGGAATGCTTACATCCTGGTTAGGCAGGTGGCGGATCCAGCGGCCTTTTAATTCCCCGTTCGGCTGATGCGCGGCCCGGAACTCAGAATCGAAAAAGGGCATTTGGATTATGATAGAATCCCCTTGCACCTGGATATCATCTACCAGTAAACGGTCGCCGGCATTAAGCACATACAGCACTTTGCGGCCGTCTTTTTCGGCTGCTTCCACGTTAAATACAATGTCGGCGCCATCGGCGCGGTGCAGGCGTGCCTGCCAGGTACCGTCAGTAAAAGGCTGCTGTGCATGGGCGGATAATATAGTGACCAGGGTGCAGCATAGGTAGGCGAAGAAGGATGGTAACTTTATCATAGCCAGTTATTCTATCAGATTAGTAGACAAATGTACTAAAATGTGCTGACATAGGTAAATGATCCGATATGCAAATGTTGATGAAATGGATAGAAGGTTAAATGCAGGGATAGGCAGATGGGCAAATGTGCAGATGTGCAAATGGGATGGGGCGGCTGAAGAGATGAACAGATAGGTAAGTTTACGAATGCGGATAGGCAGCCGGTGCATGATGGCATACTCCGATCCATCTGCATATTTGCATATCTGCACATCCGCACATTTACCCCCTTGCTCCAAACAGCAAACTTCCGATACGCACCAAAGTGCTGCCAGCCTGCAGCGCCAGCTGGTAATCGCCGCTCATGCCTATGGAGAGTTCCCGGAAATAATCCTGGTCCGGGAAGTATTGTTCTTTTATGTGGGTGTGCAATGCTTTCAGCTGCTGAAATTCTTTGAGGATCTGGGCCTCGTTATCCGTATTAGTGGCCATGCCCATCAGGCCGGTTATGCGGATGTTGGATAATGCCTGCTGCTGCCATTGTTGTAACAGCGCTTCCAGCTCTGCGGCATCCAGCCCGAACTTGGTTTCTTCTTCCGCAATGTGCATCTGCAACAAACAATCAATGCTGCGGTTATTTTTAGCTGCCTGTTTATTGATCTCCTGCAGCAGTTTAAAACTATCCACTGCATGGATCATACTTACAAAAGGCGCAATGTATTTTACCTTGTTGCTTTGCAGATGCCCAATGAAATGCCATTCTACATCGGCCGGGAGCTCCGGTTGTTTTTGCGCCAGCTCCTGTACGTAATTTTCACCAAAGGCACGCTGGCCGGCATTGTATAATGCCTGGATATCTGCTACAGGTTTGATCTTTGAAACAGCTACCAGCCGGGCGCCATATGGTTGTAAAGTGGCCTGCACCTGTTGATAAGCGGGTAAATTGATGGACATGGGGGCAAAGGTAAAAAAAAAGTCCATCGACCATGGACCGCTACGACAATATCGATCTGCTGATCACAATCCGTTGCACTTCGGAAGTACCTTCATAGATCTGGGTGATCTTGGCATCGCGCATCAGGCGCTCCACATGGTATTCCTTTACATAGCCGTAGCCGCCGTGCACCTGGACGGCTTCGGTGGTTACCCACATAGCAGTTTCAGAAGCAAATACCTTAGCCATGGAAGCGCTTAACGTGTAGTCCTGGTGCTGATCTTTTTGCCAGGCGGCTTTCAGGCATAACAGGCGGGCGGCTTCTATCTGGGTAGCCATATCTGCCAGCTTAAACTGGATAGCCTGGTGCTGGGAAATTTCTTTTCCGAAAGCTTTTCTTTCCTTGGAATATTTTAAGGCCAGCTCAAATGCGCCGCTGGCAATACCCAATGCCTGGGATGCGATACCAATGCGGCCGCCGGACAGTGTTTTCATGGCAAACTTAAACCCAAAACCATCTTCGCCAATACGGTTTTCCTTGGGCACCTTTACATCCTGGAACATAATGCTGTGCGTATCGCTGCCGCGGATGCCCAGCTTGTTCTCTTTAGCGCCGATGGTTACCCCGGGCCAGCTTTTTTCTACAATCAGCACGTTAATGCCTTTGCTGCCTTTTTCAGGATGGGTTTGGGCTATAACCAGGTAAGTACCGGCGGAGTTACCATTCGTGATCCAGTTCTTGGTACCATTCAGCAGGTAGTAGTCTCCTTTATCTTCAGCAGTAGTGCGCTGGGAAGTAGCGTCGGAACCGGCTTCCGGCTCGCTCAGCAAAAAAGCGCCTATTACTTCGCCTTTAGCCAGCGGCACCAGGTATTTTTGTTTTTGTTCTTCGCTGGCGAAAGCTTCCAGTCCCCAGCATACCAGGGAGTTATTTACACTCATACAAACAGAAGTGGATGCATCTATCTTGGAGATCTCCTCCATGGCCAGCACGTAAGAGATGGTATCCAGGCCGGCACCTCCGTATTTGGGATCTACCATCATGCCTAAAAATCCCAGCTCTCCCAGCTTTTTAATTTGTTCGGCCGGGAATTTCTGTTTTTCGTCGCGCTCTATGACCCCTGGTAACAGCTCGTTTACGGCAAAATCCCGGGCGGCCTTTTGTATCATTAAATGCTCTTCTGTTAATTCGTAATTCATAAGTAATACGTGGTTTTGATGTATGTAGGCTAATGAGCAAATATACTGATGTATGCCCTTCTCCCGCGCATATGCAAAGAATTCAATGTTATCCATTATTCCTTCGCAAACGTTGAAGAAATTCTTATAAGCATGCATTCTTATTGGAATTGGTTCAGTTTTTCAGCCCGCTTGCTATAAAGCATAACAAATAATTGATAATCGTGATCGGTTAAAAACCTGTAGATTGCCGCATATGAAGAACATCAAGATCATTGAGGTTAAATCGGAAATAGGCGCTGGTACGCGTGGCGCCAGCCTGGGAATAGATGCTATCAAGATTGCGGCGCTGGACTTCATGAGCAACTTTTTTGTACACTTTCCGTCCGAAATAATAGAAACTGAGAACAAGCTGTTATTTGAGCCGATAGAATCCCCTTTTGCCAAAAGGATCAAAGGGATCTACAACATGTATGAGCGCATCAGTAAAAGCGTGTTTGATACGGTAAAGTCAAACTGGTTCCCGGTAGTATTATCCGGCGACCATAGCACGGCCGGCGCTACCATTGCAGGCCTTAAAATGGCGCACCCCAAAGCCAAGCTGGGGGTAATATGGATCGATGCCCATGCCGACCTGCATACCCCCTACACCACCCCTTCCGGCAACATGCACGGGATGCCCCTTGCGGCCTCCATTGCGGAAGACAACCTGGAATTTAAGGCCCACGAGCTGGACGATAACACTGCCAAAATGTGGAATGCCCTTAAGAATATCGGTAAAATATCGCCCAAGGTAATGCCGGAAGATATTGTGTTCATTTCCCTGCGGGATTATGAAAAGGAAGAAGACCACCTGATCAAAAAATACGGCATGAAGGTGATCACCACCAGCGAGGTAAGGCGCAAAGGACCGGAGAATATTTCCCGCTCTGTATTCCGCTACCTGAGCGATTGTGATTACATCTACATTTCTTTTGACGTAGACAGCCTGGACGCTTCTATTTCCAAGGGCACCGGCACCCCGGTGAGCAACGGCCTGCGGGAGAGGGAAGCCGAAGACCTGATCGCCAAATTTATGCAGCACCGCAAGATCTGCTGTTTTGAAATAACGGAGGTGAACCCCACCCTGGACCGTGAGAACCTGATGGCGGAGATTGCGTTTAATATACTTCAGCGGAGTGTGAATGTATTGATGGTCAATTGAATAATTATTCCGGGATCTTAAAATACGCAACCAACCAGCCCACCACCTCGCTGTAGCTGTAAATACCTTTTTCCTGTTTGTTGGCTTTCAGGTATTGATCGTACAACAGCTGGGAATAATCGTCCAGCGGGCCGCGGAACGAGCGGTAAAAATCAACTACATATTTATAATCTGCCTTTATGCCGGGTACGGCGCGGCTCCAAACCTCACGGGCCAGAGCAGTATCGCGCCGGGCCAGCTGCCCGGTGCTGTACAGGAACATTTCCAGGTTAGCGGCATAACGGAAACGTATATCCGGCGAATGGTCGGCTACCAGGTAACCTACAAAGTTGGCGGTTTCCTCCGGCGCATATCCCAGCTGGTGAGCTATTTCATGACAGGTGGTAAAGGGCTGGGTAAAACCGGGTGTGGTGGTATTCACCTGCGCCTCGTTGGTAAAGGGATTTAAATAACCTGTTACGCCCATATAATTCAGCCAATGGCTGTAAATGGGCTTTTTTATGGAAGGATGCTTATACCGCAGCAAGGGCCATTTTACAGCAGCCTGTTCATACGCCAGGGTGGCGCGCCGGAACAGCCGGGCGCTGTCCGGGTCGGGAGCGGTAATACCATTGGTATCGCCCAAAGCGGCCTTTTGCTGGTTCACCTGCTGTAATAAGGTATCAGCCAGCTTATATAACTGATTGGTATTATAGGGTTTTACCTGCATTTGCAGCCCCATGTCTGCGGCCAGCGAATGCCGGCGGTAGTTATAACCCCATAACAGCAGGAAGGCGAAATACACGCCCAGTAAGAATCCCAGGGCGTTCAGCAACAGCAGGCCGGCGTGCTGCCAGCGGCCACGGAAGATATTATAACATAATTTTAACAAAAAAATGACCCCACCTATAACCCAGCCGGTATATATTAGATCGCCAACACTGAAAGGTATTGATCCTATGAGCCGTCTGAAGAAGGTACTGATCCAAACATATAGCCTATGAAAATAGAATGAAGTAAAGCCAGTACTGATCGAGAACAGCAGCTTAAACAACAAAAGGCAAAATACGGTCATACCTATACGCATAACCGATCTTTTAATCGCAGCTTTTATTTCCATAATAACCTATAACCGAAAAATGAAGGCAGATGCACTTTTTCTAAACGAACTGTCTATACAACTATCTGCAAAACTGGCGGTGAAAATACAGATTAATCAGGCAGAAAGGATCAACGGCGGAGATATTAATGAAACCTACCGCCTGGATACCAATGAAGGCAACTGGTTTCTGAAAATTAACGATGGACGCCGCTATCCCGATATGTTTGCCAAAGAATACAGCGGGCTGGATACGCTGCGTAAAACCAATACTTTTACGCTGCCGGAACCGGTATGTTACGGCAATATTCACAGCCGCGGCTTCCTGGTGACCAGCTTTATGAAAAAGGGCGGGGTTACCCACGATTTCTGGGAGCAGTTTGCAGGCTCCCTCAGCAAGCTGCATCACAATACACAATCCTACTTCGGATTTCCTGAATCCAACTATATAGGTACCCTTAAACAGTTTAACACACCCTACACCACCTGGCCGGTGTTCTATGCCTTTAACCGCCTGATGCCCCTGGTAAAGCAGGCCTACGACCGTTGTGTGCTGGAAAAGGCTACAGTTAAACAGCTGGAGAAGCTATGCAAACGGCTGCCTGCTATTTTCCCGGAAGAGCCGCCGGCGCTGCTGCATGGCGATCTATGGTCCGGCAATTTTATGGTAGGCCCGGATGGTAAAGCCTGTATCTATGATCCCGCTGTATATTACGGACACCGGGAAATGGACCTGGCTATGACCCGCCTGTTCGGCGGTTTTGATACCCGCTTTTATTATGCTTACGAGCACATATATCCCCTGGCTAATGGCTGGCAGCAGCGTATAGGCATTTGCCAGCTGTATCCCATGCTGGTACATGCGCTGCTATTTGGCGGCAACTATGTGGATAGTATTAAAGGTGTGCTGAAGGAATGGGATTGATCACCTCCTCACCCCATGCTCTTTAATAAACAGCATCATTTTTACAAACTCATCTTCAATGATCGGGAAGTATTTATTCATGTCGGCAGAGATATCGGCATAAAGGGCTTCTATTTTCTCAACCGGATCCTCAGGATTTTCACGGAGGGTGTCTTCCATCTCCTGGATCTTATCTGTAAGCCAGGTAAGGCCTACCATGGCAAAGTTGGGTTTTAGCTTATGCACCTGGTTCTTCAGGCTTTCCAGGTCTTTTTCATGCACATAGTTTTCCAGCTTGCGTACTTCCGTACGGATGGTTTTGATAAAGATCTCAAACAGATCCGCAGCGTAAGCAATGTTGTTTTCATACAAAGTACGCAGGTACCTGGCATTCAGCTCCTGGTGGAACTCGTAACCATTAATGTGCAGCTCTTCTGCTTCCTCCATTATTAAGGCAGTTTCTTCTTCGTTCAGGTATTTGTTAAGTATTTGTAATAACTGATCCGGCGTATAAGGCTTTGTCAGGATATCTGTTATTCCAATAGTACGGGCCATGGTGGCGGTGCTTTCCATAGTTACTGCGGTGGTAGCTACAATAGGGGTGGCTACGTTAGGCAGCTTTTCGTCGGCGCGTATCCGTTTGGTCAGCTCAAATCCGTCCATACCGGGTATGCGGATGTCCATCAGGATCAGGTCATACTGCCGGTTGTCCAGGAAATAAATAGCGTCGGGAGCATTAGTGGCCAGCTGGCAATGGATATGGTATTTTTCCAGCAGGCTAATGATGTAACGGAGGTTCATAGGATTGTCCTCAATGACCAGTAACCTGGCCCCCCCGAAATCAATATGCCTGCGCCGCGGGCCGTACCGCACGCCGGATATTGCCGGTTTATTGGTGTCAATGAACGGAAGGTTGAATGAGAAACAGGTACTGTAGCCGGGATGTTCTTCCACCCATATATTGCCGCCCTGCCTTTCTACCAGCTGTTTCACAATGGCCAGTCCCAACCCGGTACCACCGTAAATTTCACGGATCTCTTTTTCTGCCTGCTTATAATTCTGAAAAACCAGCTCCAGTTTGTCCTTCCGGATGCCGATGCCGGTATCACAAACCCGGAACCGCACCCATAGTTTATTGTCCTGCCAGCTTTCCAGCGTGGCGGTTAGTATTATTTCCCCTTCTTTTGTGAACTTATCTGCATTACCCAACAAATTCATTAAGATCTGGTTCAGCAGGAGGTCGTCTCCTACCAGCAGGTGTTGTAGCTGGGCATCTACCGTGGCGGAGATCTTAACCGGCCGCTGACCAATTTTCAGCTCAAAGGTATGCTTTAATGACTGGATTAGCTCACCCAGGTTAAATTCCCGCTGGTTCACCTGCAGCTCCCCTGCCTCTATACGGGAAAGGTCCAGTATATCGGTGATAAGGCCCAGCAGGATCCCGGAGGAGTGCTTGAGCGTTTTTACATATTCCAGCTGCCGCAGGTCCAGGTGGGTTTCTTCCAGCAGGTGGGCCATGCCAATGATCACGTTCAGGGGAGTGCGTATTTCATGGCTCATATTGGCCAGGAACTCTTTCTGGTATTTCTGGGCATCTTCCGCATCCTGCCGGGCCCGTTCCAGCTCCCGCTGCAGCAGGCGGTTCCGGGTTACATCCACAATTTGCCAGATGCTGCCCTTGTACCGGCCATTTTCTGTCAGGGGCAGATAGCTGATCTCTATGGCGCGCCCGTCTATAAAGGTCACCGGCCAGCCATAATAGGGCTTCTGGCGCAGGCGCAGCTCTTTCATTTTCTCCTCAAATTCTTCCGGATCAACAATATAGGGGCGGAAAAAGCTGATAATTTCCTGGTAGGATTTATGCAGGATATATTCGCCGGCAGGCCCAATATCAAACGAACTGATCACAACAGGATTGACCCAGATCAGGTAATTTTGAGCATTGGTGATCAATACCCCGGCGCTGGTATTATGCAGAAATTCTGAGATGGGTAGGGAAAAGATAGCCTGTTCCTCCGAATTTGGCATATTGGCGGTTACAAAAGGTGTATTTCGGTGTCCCAGTCTAACTTTGGCCTTCATGGTTCATTTTTCACGGGATAGAGTGTACAGGAAAATGTTTTCACAGACAGCAGCACAGGCTCGATGCATTGATAATCAACAAATTTAGGAAATTTTTACATTTACAATAATTTTGCTACCTTTGCATCCCTCTAAAAGTGGAGGACTGTTTTATAGGAAACGAGCCCTAGTTCTTTTCTTAAAAGTAAATAACTTTGCGCACGTTCCATCTGACTTTGACATCAAATTTTAATCAGATGAAATCACTCCGTGAATTTGATATAGCCTTTGTAGGACTGAAACCCGGAGTGCATGCCTTTCAGTACCAAATTACGGATAGTTTTTTTGAAAATTACGGTCCGCAGGATTTTAGTAACTGCAATGCAACGGTAAAGCTGCAATTTGACAAAAAAAGCAGCTTTTTCATGCTAAAATTCGAAATAGGCGGCACAGTAACGGTAATTTGTGACAGATGCGGGGCACCGTTTGAATTACAGCTTTGGGATGATTTTGACCAGGTAGTGAAGCTGGTAGAGAATCCGGATGAATTGGAAAGCGATGAAGATCCGGATGTGACCTACATCTCAAAAACAGAATCGCACTTTAATGTGGCCGATCTGATCTATGAGTTCATTAACCTCAGCATTCCCATGCAGCGCATCCATCCGGATGATGCCAGCGGGAAAAGCGGTTGTGATCCAAAGGTGCTGGATATGCTGGACAAAATGAACCAGCAGGCGGGAGATGATAAGAATCCAATTTGGAAAGACCTGGACAAGTTCCGGGAAAATTAATAACAATCTGAAATCTTAAATTGATATACAATGCCAAATCCTAAACGCAGACACTCTCAGCAAAGATCGGCTAAGAGAAGAACGCATTACAAGGCTGTTGCGGATACTTTAAGCACTGATAGCGCAACCGGAGAAGTGCACCTGAGACATCGTGCTCATTGGGTAGAAGACAAATTATACTACAAAGGAAAGGTAGTGCTGGAGAAACAGAACAGCGCTAAATAATTTTACTTTCGTACCAGCGGGTATTAAGTTAATTACGAATTGTCAATTACGAATTACGAATTGGGATTACGCGGATGATTATCTTCGTTGTATTTTGATTCGTAATTTGTAATGCAATAATTCGTAATTTTTGTGTATTCTACCTTAAGACAAATTAACGTTACAATGCGAATTGGGCTTGATATGATGGGAGGCGACTATGCCCCCCAGGAAGCAGTAAAAGGAGTAAAATTATTTTTAGAAACTGTTGCCACCAAAGCGCACCTGGTACTCTTAGGGGATGAACAAACCATCACCCCCCTGCTTGCAGAAGCGCAGATCCCTGCATCAGACTATACGATCGTACATGCCCCGCAGGTAATTGGCATGCATGAGCACCCTACCAAAGCACTTAAAGAAAAGCAACAATCCTCTATTGCCATTGGATTTCATCTTTTACAGAACGGGAAAATAGATGCCTTCATCAGCGCAGGTAACACTGGCGCCATGATGGTAGGTACCTTTTATTCCATTAAAGCCATAGAAGGCGTACAAAGGCCTACCATCAGCACCCCCGTTCCCCGGGAAGACGGTTCTTTTGGTTTGCTGCTGGATGTGGGCATTAATTCGGACTGTAAACCGGAAAACCTGGTACAGTTTGCCATACTGGGCTCCCTGTATGCCAAGCATATCCTGAAGAGGGATAACCCTACCGTGGGTTTGCTGAACATCGGGGAAGAGGAAGGCAAGGGCAACCTGCTGGCACAGGCCACCTATCCCCTGCTGAAAGAACACCCGCAGCTGAACTTTACAGGCAATATAGAAGGCCGTCATATTTTCAGCAACAAGGCAGATGTGATCGTATGTGAAGGGTTTACCGGCAACGTAGTGCTTAAAATGGCAGAATCGTTCCATGAGATAGCGGTAAAACGCAATATCCGGGATGAATACCTGGACCGTTTTAATTTTGAGACCTATGGCGGTACCCCGGTACTGGGCGTATCCCAGCCGGTGATCATTGGCCATGGCATTTCAGAAGCTGCAGCCTTTAAGAACATGATCACACTGGCGCAGCAGATGATAGAGAGCAAGCTGCTGGAAAAGATCAAAGAAAGCTTTAACGGAAAGCAGAGTTAAAACTCACTGCTGACTGCAAATAAGAAAAGAGCGTGTATCCATACAGGATGCACGCTCTTTTTTATTGCCCCCACAAGAGGTTATTTATTAATGTGCCAACGCTGCTTTTTGTACGCCCTTTTGCAGCTTGTGATATTGCAGGTAAGATACCACCAGGATCCCCAGGAACACCAGCGGCATAATGCGGTTAGCCACCGGATCGCCGGCAGCAGTATGCGCCATGAAGGCAGCAATAAAAGTAAAGGAGAACCCGGCATAGGTCCACTCCTTAATACGGGGGCCTACAGGCGCCAGCAGTAAAATAGCCCCTGTGAGCTTGGCAATGGCCAGCTCTACCCGGAAATGATCAGGGTAGCCCAGGTGATGGAAAGCTTCTGTAAGGGCCGGTTGCGTTAAATAAGAATAGGTTGAGAAGGTCATCATTAAGGCCACAATTGCCGTGGTTATCCAGTAAATGATCTTTGTTGCTTTCATATTTCAGTAGATTTTCTGTTCTGTTAGTTTAGAACAGCAAAACTAGGTATATTTGCTAACCATTTATTAGTACTAAACGATAGGTTAGTAGTAACCTTTTGGTTAGTTAAACATTGTGAGATATGCCATTTGATACTTTAGAGGAACAGCTCCTCATCGAACCGAAAACAGCAGTAGAATGCAGCAATCACCTGCGGGCCGTGGGCGATGCGCTATATGTGATCGGCGGTAAGTGGAAGCTGCGCGTTATTATTGCCCTGGGGCATGGCCATAAACGTTTTAATGAGCTGCAGCGCGCCATTGAGGGCATTTCTGCCCGGGTACTTTCCAATGAGCTGAAAGAGCTGGAGCTGAACGGGTTTATAACCCGCACCGTGCATACCCAAACGCCGGTAGTAGTGGAGTATGAGCTTACCCCTTACAGCGCTACGCTGAAGAACGTGATGAGCGCACTGGCAGAATGGGGCTACCAGCACCGGGAAAAGATCATTAACGGGAAATAACCTGCATGTAATAATATTCTGCCATTACGGTTACGGCCGTACGGGAATGCTAATGCTCCACTAAGGGCAGCTTTACAAAAAAGGTGGTGCCTGTATTAATGCGGGTTTCAAACCATATTTCCCCCCGGGCCTGCTCTACAATATTCTTACACATAGCCAGTCCCAGGCCGGTACCCGAGTTTTTGGTAGTAAAGTTGGGCACAAAAATGCGGGACTGTATTTCCGGGGAAATACCTTCGCCATTATCCTGCACGCTTACAATTACCCACTGGCGGTCGTCCGTGGCCTGCATTTGCATTACTATATTACCGCTCCTGCTTTCGGGAATAGCCTGTATGGCATTTTGCAGCAGGTTGGTGAACAGGCGGTTCATCTGCGTTTTATCGGCATACACATAATAAGGCTGTGTGGGCTCATCATAGTGGATGGCGCAGCCGGGCTGGCCCTGGTACAGCGCGTGCAGGGAGTGCAGCGTTTCATTGAGCAGCAGCACCTCGTTAACGGCTTCGCCTATACGGGAAAATGCAGAGAAGTCGGAGGCGATATTGGAAAGATGCTCTATCTGCTCCACCAGCGTATGGGCTACATTGTTGGTAAGCTCCTTTACATTAGGACTATCATTTCCCACGGCCCGCTGTAAATACTGGATGCTGAGCTTCATGGGGGTAAGCGGGTTCTTGATCTCGTGGGCCACCTGCCGGGCCATTTCGCGCCAGGCCCCTTCCCTTTCACTCTTGGCCAGCTTTACAGCGCTTACTTCCAGCTTACGCACCATTTTGTTGTATTCCTTTACCAGCGCGCCTATTTCATCGTCCTTCTCCCACTCTATCTCATCGTTACGCTGGCCCAGGTTCACATGGCGCAGCTTTTCCGTTACCAGTGAGAACGACTTGGTAATTGAATTGGTGATGAGCAGCGCCAGCATACCGGCTATTAAAAAGATGAATGCATTAAAATTGATCAGGGCTACCAGGAAGTTGGAGATCTGCTGGTTCAGCTCTGTTTGCGTGGCAAAATAAGGTACATTGAGGTAGGCAAATACCTCTCCTTCCGGGTTGCGCAGGGGCACATAACCGGAAAGGTAGCGCATGCTGCCTATTTTTTCTTCCTGTATAAATTGTATACGGTTCAGGCGGAACATATGAAAATAGGCTGCCGGGTGCATTTTGCGGGATAACAGGCCCTTTTCCGTCATCAAGGGCTGCGTGCTTACTTCCAGGTTGCCATCCCGGTCGTATATGTTAATGTCCAGCGCACGGTCTTCCGCAATATCACTTACCGATGATTGCAGGCCGGATTGGAACACCGGATCGTACAGGTCCTCCAGCTCATCAAACATACGCTGGGTATAAAACTCCTTTTCCACATCATGGGCTACCTCGTTCATGGTTTTGCTGAGGCGCTCCCGGTTCTCTGTTTCCGAACGGTTAATGAAGAACAGGATGGTGGTGCCCCCCAGGATAATGAATGCAAATACCACTACAAAGATAACCGTGCCATGCACCTTACGGCGGATGCTCACATCTACCAGCGCCCTAAGCTGCCCTATGCGCATGCGTGCTTTTACCAACAGATCCAACAGCCGGTAAATAACAATAATGAGCAGGAACAGGCAGAACATGTAGGCAAACAGCGTTATGAATTCAATAAAGCTGCGGCTTTCCTTTACCACCATCACCACCTTATCGCGCGAGGCTTTGTAAATAAGTACAGAATGGCCGTTCACCGTTTTCTCCGATACATCCGTTAAAGGTATATCGCTGTTATAAAGCTTTATGGGAAAAGGGAAATCGTTGTTATTGCTTACCAGGATGTTCTTATCATAAATAGCATAGGAATAGGCAGCGGCCGATTCTTTTTCCGGATCGCTCAGCTCCCCGTCTACCAGCAGCTCGGGGTACAGCTTCTGGGGGTTTACTACGGCGGGTGTAAGCTCGTACACCATAGAGCCAATGATCACACTATCCCGGTAAAATACCTGTTTGCCAATATAGCTGTAATCATTAAAGCTGCGCTCATTATAATACAGGTCGTTATCATTGCCTACCTGGTCTGACTGCTGCAGGATGCGCGGGTTCAGCGAATACAGGCTGGCAGTATCGGAAGGGTATATGGGATATCCATTCTCATCAAAGAAATAAAAGGTAAGATTAAAACGGCTCAGGTAACCTTTGAAATACTTCTGCTTCAGCTCATTTTCCAGCATTTCCCGTGGCAGCTGGCTGGAGCTGCGGCGGTCCTGGAAGAACAGCTGCATCAGCTCATCGTCGCCGGCATTGCGGTTCACATCATTCAGCAGCATTTCCAGATAAGGATCGCGCTGTTTGGAGAGGTTAATGGCCAGGCGCTCCCGCTGGCTCAACTCTTTTTTATTATTATAATATACCAGTACAGCGGAGGTAGTAACGGTAAGCAGCACCAGCCAGAATACAAAGGCTACGGTGGCCAGGCTGTTCTCGAAACGGGAGGAGAACATGTCCAGCAGCATTACATAGAACAGCAGCCACAATACCATTACCGTGAAATACGGGATCTCCGGGTTATGAATGCGGAACAGCAGCCACAGGATGCCTACTGCGCCTAAGAATATATACTTGGTGCGGTGCCGCGACTGTGTAAGCTCATTCAGCAAAAAGTTAATGATCTGCGAAAAGAATAAAAAGCTAAAGGCTATAAAACCCAGTATGATGAAGCCTATCAGGCTGTATTCATTGAGGCTGAAAGGGTTGGTTACGTCAAAAGAGATCTTGGAATCTATCACCAAACTCTGGATCAGCTCTGACAGGAACTGGCCTACAATAAACATTACCAGGCTGGCCAGGGCTATCACCAGCCACGACTGCCACTTGTACCTGAGCGCCGGCGCATTAATGGTTTTTACGTGCTCCCGGAAGAACAGCAGCATCCAGAAAGTGAGCAATACGTTCAGCAACAGATCGCCCAGGGAATGAAAGATCTCATCCTTGGCGTAAATATAGGGCATGAAGATATTGAGGGCCCGCAGGTTAAACGGGAAGGGGTATACGTAGCTTAGTACACGCAGCGTGCCTACCATGAACAGCAGGTACAGGAATCCCATGAGAGGGTTCTTTTGCCGGGCCAGCAGCGTGGCAAAAAGGTTCAGGAATATAAGCACGCAGATACAGCCCAGCACCCGCAGTATAACGCTGAGCAGGTTGGGCGGGCTTGCATCCAGCGCAGGATCGTAGTACAGGTAAAATAAAATGATGTTCCTGTTATTGAGCACCGGTATGCCGGGCGGGCGCATTTGTATGCTGTATTCCTTGCCCAGGGCCGGCTTGTCAAAAAAGTGATCTACCAGGTAATCATTGCTGATGCTGTATTCCATGGCTACCGGCAGCAGCCCTACCAGGTAGCGGCTATGCCCCGGCGGGCCGGGTAATTTACGGCACAATACCTCATAATAACCGTTCTTGAGCTTTGCGAAACCGGAGCCTTGTTTCAAAGGCTGCAGGTCATCGGGCTGTACCAAGTTGGTGCTCCAGAACAGCAGCCAGCGGCCGGCAGCGGTACTGTCATATGCATATACGTAGTAGTCGCGGTTGTGCAGCATTTTCAGCTCCTGCTCATTATAATTGCGCTGAAAGAGGTGCCGCATGGTGAGCGTATCGGCTGCCAGCTCCTCAAAGGAAAGCTCCCGGTTATGCAGGCTTCTTTCCAGGCTGCGCTTTACCCCCTGGGGGGATGAGTAGTACGACCAGTAATTGCTGAACAAAAAAGCAAAGGTGAATAACCATGCGGCTATGATCAGCAGGTAACCGTGCCGCAGGAAAAAAAGGCGTATTTCTTTAATGTCTAACATGAAATCGATGTGCGAATATGCAAATGTGCAGATATGCAGATGATGAAAAAATGTGCGGTTTCAGTTGTATGCATGCATTACTATTATGGTTCATTCCCCCCATTTGCACATCTGCAAATTTGCATATTATTCTTTTGTTTTTATCTCGTTCCATAACCCATCCATTTCGGTGAGGGTCATATCAGAGAGCTGGCGCCCCTGTTGTGCGGCCAGGGTTTCCATTTGCTGAAAGCGGCGTATGAACTTTTTATTGGTGCGCTCCAGCGCATTTTCTGCATCTACTTTCAAAAAGCGGGAGTAATTGACCAGGGAAAACAGCAGATCGCCAAATTCATCTTCCACCTCCTGCTGGTTGCCGGTTTGCAGGGCTTCCTGCAGCTCCTGCAGCTCTTCCTGCACCTTATCCATTACCTGCTGGGTATTATCCCACTCAAAGCCTACCTGTTTGGCTTTCTCCTGCAGGCGCATGGCTTTTACCAGTGCCGGCAGGGATACGGGTACGCCGCTGAGGGTAGACTTTTTCCCTTCTTTCAGCTTCAGCTTTTCCCAGTTCTGTTTTACCTGCTCTTCATTTTCCACTTCCACATCGCCATAAATATGCGGGTGCCGGTGAATGAGCTTGTTACAGATGCCGGTAATAACATCGTCTATGGTGAACTGCTGCTGCTCTGTGCCTATTTTGGCGTAGAACACAATGTGCAGCAGGAGGTCGCCCAACTCCTCTTTTATTGATTTCCAGTCGTTTTCAGTGATGGCATCGGCCAGCTCGTACATTTCTTCAATGGTAAGCTGCCGGAGTGATTGCAGGGTTTGTTTCCGGTCCCAGGGGCATTTTTCCCGGAGATCATCCATGATGTTGAGCAGCTGCTGAAAGGAGGCGGTTTTTAGCATTTCCATTGGATAAAAATAGTTAAAATAGTCCATGGTCGATGGTCCGGAGAGTAGTCCATGGTCCATAGTCCATTGCACAGTGCGCGGGGAAAGGGGTGCGTGGTACGGCAGATGGTGGGGTGCGACGGCAGGTTCATGGCAGATGGCATAGTGTATGCGGGAAAAGCGGGGAAGGAAAGCTGGTGAATGTAACTGGTTGGCAGTGAGGCGGTGTTTATTTGTAGTGGACTATCGGCCATGAACTATGGACTGCTCCTGTTAACAACTTTCGATTGCCGTAAAAGCCAATTTAGTTACATTTGCGACCGGTTTTTACAAAAGCCTTACTTTTTAATTATTCTTTATTAGTTAATTCATGAATACCAAACACATCGCACTCATTTCAGCGGAATTAGGTATTGCTGCCAGGCAGGCAGAAAATACCATGAACTTGTTGGCAGAAGGCGCTACGGTACCTTTTATCAGCCGCTACCGGAAAGAGGTAACCGGCAGCCTGGATGAAGTGCAGATCGCCCGTATTGAAGATCTGAAAAAGCGCTACCAGGAGGTGGATGAACGCCGTGAGTTTATCATTAAAACTATTACGGAGCAGGAAAAAATGACCCCAGAGCTGCTGGGCAAGCTGGAAGCTAGCTGGAACCTTACGGAACTGGAGGACATGTACCTGCCTTACAAGCCCAAACGTAAAACCCGCGCTACCACGGCCATTGAAAAAGGCCTGGAGCCCCTGGCCAAAATTATTTTTGAGCAGGGAGATATTGCGCTGGATACCCTGGCTGCCGAATATGTAAATGATAAAGTTGCTTCTGCAGACGAGGCCCTGAAAGGCGCCCGTGATATTATTGCAGAATGGATCAATGAGAACGCGGAGCTGCGTGATAAGCTGCGTAAGCTGTTCACCCACACCGCGGTGCTTACCTCCAAAGTAATAGAAGGTAAAGAAGAAGAAGGACAGAAATACAAAGACTATTTTGATTTCCAGGAAGAGCTGCCGGCCATCCCCTCTCACCGTGTGCTGGCCATCCTGCGCGGGGAAACAGAAGGTTTCCTGTACGCCACCGTAATGCCGGTGGAAGATGAGGCCCTGGAGATCATCCAGAAACAATTTGTGAAAGGCAGCGCGGCGGCCCGGGAACAAATGAACAAGGCTATAACGGATGCGTATAAACGCCTGCTGCGCCCCTCGCTGGAAAATGAGTTCCGCGCGCTGGCCAAAGAAAAGGCTGATACCGAAGCGATCGACGTATTTGCTGAAAACCTGCGTCAGCTGCTGCTGGCAGCCCCGCTGGGCCCCAAAGGCGTAATCGCCATTGACCCGGGTTACCGTACCGGCTGTAAAGTAGTGGCGCTGGATGAGCAGGGCAATATGCAGGATAACGATGTAATATATCCCCTGGAAAAGAACTACAAACGCGATGAAGCAGAAGCCCTGCTGAAAAAATGGGCTAAACAATATAACACCCTGGCCATTGCCGTAGGTAATGGTACTGCCGGCCGCGAAACAGAGGAGTTTGTGAAGAAGATAGACTTCGGCACCAAGATCAATGTATTTATGGTGAACGAAAGCGGCGCCTCTGTATACTCCGCTTCAGAAGTGGCCCGTGAGGAATTCCCGGATCATGATGTTACCGTACGCGGCGCAGTATCCATCGGCCGCAGGCTCATAGACCCGCTGGCAGAGCTGGTGAAAATTGATCCCAAATCCATTGGTGTGGGACAGTACCAGCACGATGTGAACCAGTCGCACCTGAAACAAAGCCTGGACCGCGTGGTAGTAAGCTGCGTGAACAATGTGGGCGTGAACCTGAACACTGCCTCCAAACACCTGCTGGCCTATATTTCCGGCCTGGGCCCTTCCCTGGCTGAAAACATTGTGAAGTACCGTAAAGAGAACGGCGCATTCAAGAGCCGTGCAGCGCTGAAGAAAGTACCCCGCCTGGGTGAAAAAGCTTTTGAACAGTGCGCGGGCTTCCTGCGTATTGAAAATGGCGATAACCCGCTGGATAACTCTGCCGTGCACCCGGAACGTTATGGCCTGATAGAAGCCATGGCGGCCAAACAACAGTGCAGCGTGCAAGACCTGATGGCCAAGGAAGAGCTGCGTAAAAAGATAAACCCGAAAGAATACGTGAGTGAAGAAGTAGGCTTGCTTACGCTGGAAGACATCCTCAAAGAGCTGGATAAACCCAGCCGCGACCCCCGCGATGAAATAGCCATCTTTGAATATGCAGAAGGCATTCATAAGATAGAGGATGTAAAACCCGGTATGACACTGCCCGGCGTAGTAACCAATATCACCGCCTTTGGCGCTTTTGTAGATATTGGCGTTAAGCAGGATGGGCTGGTGCACATTTCCCACCTCTCCAACAAATTTGTGGGCAACCCTAACGAGGTGGTGAAGCTGAACCAGAAAGTAACGGTAACGGTGCTGGAAGTTGACGCCTCCCGCAAGCGTATTTCCTTATCGATGAAAGATAATGAAGCGCCGGCAACAGGCGGCAGCAGCGCCCCCCGCAAGGAACGCCGCGATAATAACGGCGGTGGTAACAAACCTGCCGGCAAGCAGGCTGCAGCAGCGCCGCTGAATGATTTTCAGGCGAAGCTGCAGGAGTTAAAGAAAAAATTTAATTAATTTTTTTCTGTTCCTTTTTGCTTCCCCAAAAAGGAACCAAAAAGGGGACCGCAACCGGTTACCGCCCGGTTGCGGAGTGGTACCCTGATTGAGCTTTTTAGCTACTGTGGTGCCGGGCGTTGGGGCGTTGATGATTGGGATTGATGATTGTGATATTAGAATATAAAATGTAAAGGGAATGCAGTATGATCGCTGCATTCCCTTTTACATTTATGATTTTACATTTGAAATTTTACATTCTTATTTCAACAGCGTTCTTAAGAATATGCCGATATCCTCCCCTTCCAGTATTACGCTTACTTTGGTCATGTTAATGGCTTGCTGGGGCATGTAGCCTACTTCTGCGGTGGCGGGCTGCTGCGCAATGGTGAAGCCGCCTGCATCGGCAATGTTCTTTAGCCCTACAGCGCCATCGGCATTAGCACCGGATAATAATACCCCTACTAACGCCGGCCCATATACGAGGGCCGCTGATTCAAAGGTTACATCTATGCTGGGGCGGCTGTAGTGCACCTTTTCAGAGGCATCCAGTGAAAAGGTATATTCATTTTCCAGCAGCAAATGATAATCCGGCGGGGCTATATAAATGGTGCCCGGTAAAATAAGCTCCTTATCCTCCACCTCTTTTACTACCAGTGTTGTCTGGGAGGAGAGCAGATCGGTCAAAATGGAATCGCCGCCTTTGCCGCGGTGCACTACCACTACAAAAGCAACATCCACCGACTCCTGTACGGCTGCTACTATCTTCAGGATGCTATCCAGGCTGCCGGCAGAGCCGCCGATCACCACCATCTTATATTTGCTTACATCACCTTGCGCCATATTCTTTCCCTGTTTTCCAATTGTTTAAACTTACGGGCTATGGGGCTAAAGCGCAGGTTCTCCTTGGAACCCAGCACCAGGAAGCCCAGTTTTTCCAGGCTGTCGTCAAATAATGTGAGCACATTATCCTGCAGGTACTTATCAAAATAAATGAGCACGTTACGGCAAAAGATAAGTACAAATTCATTGAATGAGCGGTCAGAGACCAGGTTGTGTGTGGCTACGATCATCTTGGCCTTTAAGCGGTCGTCGAACTTGGCCCAGTTATATTTGGCGGTGTAGTACTTTGAAAAATCGTGCTTACCGCCGGATAGAATATAATTCTCCGAGTATTGTTTCATTTCACTGATCGGGAACACACCTTTGCGGATGTTCTCAATGGCCGTTGGGTTCAGGTCTGTTGCATACAGCAGTGATTTATGCAGCAGGTTAGCCTCATCCAGCAAAATGGCCATGGAATACACCTCCTCCCCAGTGGCGCAGCCGGCATGCCAGATGCGGATAAAAGGATGCGTGGCCAGTATGGGCAGCACCTCTTCCCGGATGGTCTTAAACACCTGGGGATCGCGGAACATTTCTGTTACGTTCACCGTTAGCTCCTCCACCATACGGGTAAGGTAGGCGGGATCCTGGCGTACACGGTATAACAGCTCAGCAAAGCTGGGGAAGCGGTCTATGATCATGAGGCGGCTCACCCTTCTTTTTAAAGAAGCGCGGGCGTAGTTGGTAAAATCGTAACCGTAGCTGCGGTACAATTCGTCCAGCAGCAGGTCCAGCTCTTCATCCTTCACACTATTTTCCATTTTATCATGCATACTCATCCAGCAGCTGCTGCAGTTTATCTATGTCTACAGGTTTTGAGATATAACCATCTGCACCGGCGGCCAGGCATTTATCCTTATCACCGGCCATGGCCTGTGCAGTTACGGCTATTACCGGCAGGTGCTGCCATTGGGGCGATGCTTTGAGGATGGGAATGGCCTCATACCCATCCATATCCGGCATCATCATATCCATTAAAACAATGCCAATGGTATTTTCTGCTGTCAGCAGCGCAAATGCTTCCTGCATACCGGTGGCGGTTATACACTGAAAGCCCCTGGCTTTCAGCACTGCGCTGAGTGCAAAAATATTCCTGCTGTCGTCGTCTATTATTAATATGCTGCGCATTCCCTTTTATTTGCTTTTGGAGTTATTCATATAGCCATACCCGTAACAGGGATACCAGCTGGTCCACATCCACCGGTTTGGTAATGTAGTCGGATGCGCCGGCATTAATACACTTTTCGCGGTCGCCGGTCATGGCTTTGGCGGTTACGGCTATTACCGGCAGGTTGCGGTACTTATGGATCTGCCTGATGCGGCGGGTGGCTTCATACCCATCCATTTCCGGCATCATCATATCCATGAGCACCAGGTCTACATTGGGTGCTTCATCCAGCTGCTTAAGGGCTTCCCTGCCATCTATGGCGGAGATCACCTTCATGCCATAGGCTTCCAGCGATTTGGTGAGGGAGAAGATGTTGCGCACATCATCATCTGCTATCAGCACCACCTTACCTTTCAGCACTTCGCTTAAAGCGCCCATACGTTTATAGCGGGTTACGCCGCGGTCTTTTGTATTCTCCTCTACCAGGTGCAGGAAAAGGGATACCTCGTCCAGGATGCGCTGGTAAGAGTGCGCTGTTTTTACTACGATGGAATCTGCATACTGCTTAATGCGCATTTCCTCCACGTGTGAAAGGTTGCGGCCCGTGAATACGATAATGGGCAGGTTCTCGTAGCCCGGCGATTTCTTTACTTCCTCCAATACATCGTATGATTGCTGCGCGGGCACGCCCATGTCCAGGATCACACAATCCACCTCGCTGCGGTTAAGGGCTGTGATGCCCTCGCCTACCGTGGTCCGGATCTGTGTATGCACGTTAAACCCATCCAGGTAATACGACAAGGCCTGTGCATGTTTCTGGTTCTCTTCTACGATCAGCACTTTTTTCGGGTGCCGGCTAAGCGCCTGTTCTATGCGCAGGAACACATCGCTCAGCTTATCTATGTCTACCGGCTTATTGATAAAGTCTACTGCACCGCGCGACAGGCTACGGGTTTTAGCCTGGTATGACGACATCATGTGCACGGGAATAGGCCGGGTGGTTGCATCGGCTTTCAATTCCTCCATTACTTCCCAGCCGGTTTTTACGGGCAGCTGTATATCCAGTAAAATGCCCAGCGGGTGGAAGCGGCGGGCCAGCTCCACGCCTTCATCGCCCCTTACGGCTACTATTCCCTTATAACCTTTCTGACGGGTATAGTCCAGCAGGGAGCGGGCAAAGACGGTATCATCTTCTATGATCAGGATCACCTTTTCACCTGCGGTTATTGTATCACGGTCGTCCGGAACTGCGGGCGGAATATGTTCCGACAGGAATTGCGGATCCTTTGCCAGCTCGTCCCCTGCCGGTTTTTCCTGCTGTGAGGCTATGATTTCTTCCTGCACCGGCGCGGGTATAATCGGTTTAGCGGGATGAATGGAGGCGCCTTTTTGCAGGGGCAGCGTAAGCGTGAAGGTGCTGCCTTTGCCTTCCTCACTCTCCAGACTGATCTCGCCTCCCAGCAGCTTGGCCAGCTCACGGCTAATGGACAATCCCAGGCCGGAGCCGCCGTACTTTCTGCGGGTAGAGCCATCGGCCTGCTGAAAAGCTTCAAATACGGTTTGCTGCTTATCTGCCGGTATACCAATGCCGGTATCCTGTACAGCAAAAGAAATGGTATTTGCGTCTTTGGTAATGTGCAGGGTAACTTCGCCACGGGCGGTGAACTTCAGCGCATTGGAAATAAGGTTGCGCAGGATCTGCTGCAGGCGCAGGCGGTCTGTTTCCAGCATCGCAGGCAGATCGCCGGCTGCGGCTATGCGGAAGGTAATGTTCTTATCCTTTGCAATGGGGCCAAAGAGGGAATTCATTTCCCCTGTTACACTTTCAATGTCTACAAACTCATATTCCAGCTCCATTTTACCGGATTCTATCTTGGACAGGTCCAGTATTTCATCTATCAGCGTTAACAAGCCATTGCCGGAGCTGCGGATCACCGTGGCATATTCTATCTGGTCGCTGTGCAGGTTACCCGCATGGTTCTCTGACAAGAGGCGGGAAAGCAGCAGAATGGAGTTGAGCGGCGTACGCAGCTCATGCGACATATTAGCCAGGAACTCTGATTTGTACTTGGTGGTTTGGGCCAGCTCTTCTGCCTTGGCCTGGATCTCAAAATTGCGTTCCAGGATCAGCTCATTCTTTTCTTCCAGCAGGCGGCTGCGTTCTTCCAGCTCCTGGTTGGCCTGCTGCAGCTCTTCCTGCTGTACGCGCAGCTCTTCTTCAGAGGCCTGCAGCTTTTGCGACTGGGCTTCCAGCTCTGTATTAATATTTTCCAGCTCACTGTGCTGCGACTGCAGCTCTTCTGACTGCGCCTGTGTTTCGGCCAGCAGGTCCTGCAGGCGCTGATGGTCTTTCGCGCTGTGAATGGCCTGGCCTATGTTATGGGAGGCAAGTTTCAGGAATTCGCGCACCACCGGGCTGTAAGCGCCCAGGGTAGCCAGCTCTATTACCCCTTTTAAACGGCGTTCATAAATGATTGGTACAGCAATAATACTTTGCGGCTTAATACTGCCGGCAGTATGGTTCACTACCAGCGCGGCATCCGTTATATTTTCCAGCAACAGGTCTTTACGGGACAGGGCAGCCTGCCCGGCCAGGTCCTCGCCCAGGAACAAGTTTTTTTTAATGCTGTCCTTATTTAACCCGTAGCTGGCGCTGAGGCCCAGGGTTTCCTCATCCTTCATCAAATAAACAGCGCCTACCTGGGAGCTGGTATAGTCTGTAATAAATTCAATAATGTTATAGGCCAGTATATCCAGCTGTTTTTCACCGATCATTTTTTCATTGAGGCTGGCAATACCGGTTTGTGTCCATTCCTTGTGCGAGAGGGTGGCGAAGGAATAGTCCAGCGATTGCGCCATCTTGTTCAGGGCCACACCCAGGGAGCCCAGTACATCCTTCCCTTCATCACTTACCCGTACCTGGTAGTCACCACCGGAGATCTTGTCAGCAATACCCTGGATAATAGCCAGGCGGTTAGAGGTATCAATATCTTTTTGCTCCAGGGCGCGCTGCAGCACTACCCTTCTGTTATAATCAGCATTCACCCGCAGGAAGGATACAATGGCTACCAGCAGGGATAGCAGGGAGGCTATGATAATAAGCACCGGCGTGTATGCTGCAAAACGGTTGGTTTTTTGTGTGCGCAGTGTAAGCAGCGCCTGTTCGCGGTCCTGCATGGTTGTTACCAGGCGGCGTATTTCATCCATCTGCACTCTGCCTTGTGTCAGGTCCTGATCACCATTTGCAACGCCTCTTTTTTTAGCATCAATAACATCCCGTAACAGGGCAAAACGTTTCACCGCCAGGTCGCGCAGCTGCTGCAGGGATTGTTGCTGCAAGGGATTATCGAGCGTAAGCTTTTCTACTTCATTCAGGGTGATAAGGGCGCGGTCGCGGGCGCCATTGTAAGGATCCAAGAACTCCGTTCTGCCGGTGAGCAGGTATCCCCGCTGCCCGGTTTCCCCGTCTTTTAAAGCAGAGGAGATCTGCTCCAGCTTCATGATCACATTATTGGTATGGTCTACCAGGCCCTGCCCCTCCAGCAAATTATGGATGCTCAGGTAAGATGCGACAGCGCTTATGATCACCAGGAAAAGGGACAGGCCGTAAGTGATTATTAAATTCCTTTTGAATGATTCGTTCATGTATATACGTTTATAATCCCTGCGTTTCGGTTTCCAATATGGCGGCTTGTTTCAGCGGCAGCACCAGCATAAAGGTGGCGCCCTGGCCTTCCCTGCTTTCTGCGGAGATAAGGCCGTTATGTTTCTGGATGATCTTTTTTACGATGGTTAAGCCGATGCCGGTACCATGATATTCATCTTTGCCATGCAGGCGCTGGAACATGTGGAATATTTTATCGAGGTACATTTCATTAAACCCTATGCCGTTGTCGGAGATATAGATGCGGCACCAGGCACCTTTGCCGGAACTGCCGGCAGTAAGGGAGCGCTGGTCTATAAGCTCACTCCAGATCTTAATAACAGGCGGGGTATCTTTTTTAGAGAATTTAAGCGCATTGCTTACCAGGTTCTGGAACAGCTGCCGCATTTGATCCGGGATGGCTTCAATTACGGGCAGATGGCTGATCTGCAGCACGGCTTCTTTTTCCTTAATAGCTACCTCCAGGTCGGCCATGGTTTCCTGCACCAGCTGGTTCAGGTTACAGGTATTGAACCGGGGCGGTTCTGCCAGGCGGGAATAGCTTAGCAGGTCGTTAATAAGGCTGCGCATACGCTCTGAGGATGATATGACTTTATTCATATACAACAGCGCTTCCGGATCGCTGCCCAGGAAGCGTTCTATTACCAGGCGGCTGAAGGTAATGATCTTGCGCAGGGGCTCCTGCAGGTCGTGCGAGGCTATGAAGGCATACTGCTGCAGCTCTGCGTTGCTAAGCTCCAGCTCTTTATTGGCCTGCACCAGGGCTTTGGTGCGCTCTTCCACCTTTTGCTCCAGTGTTTCTTTAATATCATTCAGCTCTTTTGTTTGCCGGTACAGGCGCGTAAAGGTTTTCACCTTTAGCAGCAGAATGTCGGCATCAAAGGGTTTGGTGATATAATCCACTCCGCCGGAGGCATATCCTTTGGTTACAAAACGTTTATCGATATTTACTGCTGACAGGAAAATGATGGGAATATCCCGGGAGCGGCTGTAACCGCTAATGGTTTCTGCTACTTCATAGCCATCCATGCCGGGCATCTGCACATCCAGGATAATGAGCTCATATTCATTCTTAAGGATCCTTTTCAGGGCTTCTTCTCCGGAGGCTGCCGTGTCTACCTCATACAGATTGAGGCGGAGCAAAGCTTTTAATGAGTAAAGATTTTCCTGTTTGTCGTCAACGATCAAGATCATACTGTGACTGAAATGCATTAATAAAACCAGCCTAGCAAATTACGCAGGCGGGTACGGTCTGGCGCAGGGTTTTGAGGGCCGTGTGCAGGTCATAGTGCACATTACCTGCAATGGCTTCCAGGATATCCTGCAGCTCTCTGATACTGGTAGGCTTGGTAATAAAGCTCACGGCGCCCTTCTGCATCGCCTGTTCCACATCCTTTGGCTGTGAGGAGGTTGTGTACATGATCACGGGGATCTGTTTAAGGGTATCGTCCTCTTTAAGGGCTGCCAGGCACTGGCGGCCATCCATGCGGGGCATATTCAGGTCCAGGAAAATAATATCCGGCCGGGTTATACCTTCCCGTAATGCAGCCAGGGCTTCCTGCCCGTTAGAAGCGGAAGCAAATACCACTGCGGGATCTACCTGCTGCAATACTTCTTCAAATAATGACGTGTCGTCTAAATCATCATCAACCAGCAAAAATGTAGTTGGATTCTTCATATAATCGATCTCTTGTTCGCGCAAAATTAACTCAATCTGAGGAGTATCAGTGTTTTTGCCATAACGGTCCACTCCGCGTAATGCGGTATTTTGGACGTGTGTCCCTCCCCGTGTTGTGGTGTACGGCGGATCTTACAATTGAACAGATGTATAAACGAATATTAAATATAAAAACAATTTATTGCTTCCGGCTATTTTGCCTGGAATTTTTGTTTCCATTCCCGCAGGCGCTGGGGGTAGGCGGTATCCTTTTTCTCCGCATAGATCTTTACCCGTCCTTTTACGGCTATGCCGGCATAAATAATGTCACGGCTCATATCTATTACCAGGGCTGCTTCGTCCATTCCGCAGTTATGCGGCTGGCAGCCTTCGTTATAGAAGATGCTGCCTTCTATTTCTATGGGCGGGGCTACCTGGAAGCGCTGGAAGAACAGCAGGCTATCCTTGTTCAGCAGGTGGTGAAAACGTTCTTTCAGCGGCTCTTTATCCAGCAGGTCTACCTCGCCGGCATAGCGGCCGATATAATCTTCAAAACGGCTCCAGGAGGTGATCTCATCGGCCATAATGGTATCCGGTACGGGTATCATGGTGTCGGCGGAGGGTATGAAAGTGGTATCCGGCCGGCGCTGTTCCGGTTTTTTGGGTATAACAGGCTTGCATGCACACAGCTGTATGCAAAACAGTGAAGGCAACAGCATTCTCATAGTTATGGTAGCGATTCTCATTAATTCAATTACAATTTTCGGGTGCTGCCGGGGTTCAGGTGTGTGCTTCTGCCAATAGTTATTATTTACCTGTAAAGTGCGGCGCCCGTTTTTCTACAAACGCCTGCATGCCTTCTTTCTGATCGTCTGATGCGAACAGCAGGTAAAAATTCTTACGTTCAAAGTGCAACCCTTCCTCCAGGCTGCTGTCAAATGCTTTGAGCACGGCTTCCTTTGCCATTTTAATGGCCAGGGGGCTCATGCCGGCAACTTCTTTTGCCAGTTTTATAGCTTCTTCCAGGTAAAGCTCCACAGGCGTTATACGGTTAACCAACCCGGCCTGCAGGGCTTCTGCAGCGGTAATAAAACGTCCTGTGAGCACCATTTCCATGGCCAGGGCTTTACCTACGGCCCTGGTAAGGCGCTGGGTCCCTCCTGCGCCGGGCATTACGCCTATTTTAATTTCCGGCTGTCCGAAACGGGCGGTTTCGCTGGCTACTATCATATCACACAGCATGGCCAGCTCGCAACCCCCACCCAGTGCAAAACCGCTTACGGCTGCTATGATGGGTTTCTTTGTTTTTTTGATGGCATCCCAGGTGCTGAACTGATCGGTGTTATACATATCTATGGCGCTTTTACCTGCCATTTGTGTAATATCGGCCCCGGCTGCGAATGCTTTTTCATTGCCACTGATGATGATCGCACGAACCCGGTCGTCGGCGTCCAGTGCTTGCAGGGCTGTTTTCAGCTCTGTCATCAGCTGCAGGTTCAGGGCATTGAGTGCATTGGGGCGGTTCAGCTGTATGTGGGCAACATAGGTTGCTACCTGTTGGTGTACGATTATAAATTCCGGTTGCATCTATAAAATTACAGAATTACCGCAAATATGATCAGGATAAAGAATACGCCTACAAAAGCAAAGCTAATGCCGTACCCTAATAACAGCAGCACCGATTTCCCGAACGACCGCATAAAGCTTTGATGATACGTATTCCGTAGTGCCAGCACCAGGTACCCAAATATGAGCCATACGCTCCAGCCTATGAAGCTGTTCACACCCGTGAGCTTTTCCAGGATATAGGCCAGTAGCAATACGGTGTACGCAAAGCAGTGCACATGCAGTGCAAAAATGGCATGATCCGTATAATACCAGCGCTTCCAGCTGTAAATAAGCTTCAGCCAGAGGGCAAATAATGGCAGCAGCACAAACATCATTTTAGGGAAATGGTGTTTGAGAGCTTCTCCAAGGGTTTCCTGGAAGCGGTCATCTCCCAAATTCACACGCATCCACTTATGAGTGACGTACCGTTTAAACCAGCCGTCCCTTTGGGCTTTGGGCAGAGCTGCCTGCGCGGAATCATAGGCTTCCACATCCGCATACTTTCTACGGGGATCCAGCTCACCGGCCAGATCTATTTCCACATCACCTTTGCTGGTATCCGCGGCTGCGGCAGTATCATGGCTGCCGGCTGTTACCACCGGCTTATGACCACCGTTGGCAGAATCGTACTGGTAGCGGTACGCCAGGGAATCCACTGCCCGGGCAAGGTCCTTATTATTTTTGAGCGAATCCTTTACGGCACCCAGGATGCGGGTAACGGACGGAAGCTTTTCCAGTCCTTCCTCATCATGCTCCTCACTGGCAGCGGCTTCCTTTTGAGCGGAATGTTTTTCCCTTTTTTCATGGGAATCATGGGAAAGCATGGCCCAGGTAAGGAAAAACACAAAGGATACAAAGATGTAGAGCTTAATAGGGTTCACGAAGGCTACCCGGCGGCCAGCCATGTACTCTTTGGTTAAACGCCCGGGCCTGAATAACAGGTAACTGATCGTTTGCAGGAACTGGGAATCATAGTGCAGCACATCGCCCACAAAATGTTTTACCAGGTGACCAAAAGATTCATGGGGAATGGCATTTTCCTGGCCGCAGTGCGTACAGTACCTTTCCGGAACTTCCGTTCCGCAATTCAGGCAGTGTTTATCCTCCCGTAACGGTTGTGTTTTCAAGTATTGCTAGGTTAGGCGCCTCAAAATAGCAAATCTTTGCCGCAAATTCCCAAAGGGCAGAAAATCTTATATATCTAAAAAATTTTCAAATGATTTGAACGTTAGTATTTTTGTCACCGATTAGCATTTACGCGTTCAAACTATGATGCACATTAAAAAGTACTGTTTATTAGCGGGTTGCCTGCTGCTGTTCACCGCCCGCAGCATGGCCCAGTATTATTACCAGGATATTTACAACACGCGCCAGACCAGCAATAATATGGCGCAGCTGAAGGAAAACAATGTAAGGGTACAGGGGGTGCAAAGCCTGGATGCCAGTATGGAAACCGATAACGACTTCCGGTGCCAGCGCATTCTTTCGCCCAACTTCCGGCAAATGCGGGCCATTACGCAGTCGCGGGGTACAGGGCTGAGTATTATGACCTCTACCTTCTCGGCCAAAGGCACGCTGATGAAAACCACGGACAGTACGGAGAGCAGCATTACTACCATCCAGTACCGGTACGATACGGCGGGGCGGCTTACGGATATCCATACCAGCTCCCTTTCAGAGGCGGGCAGCAACAAGTTCCGTATTACAGAAACCCGTACTTACCTGTATGATGAAAAAGGCCACCTGGCCAGCATGATCCATAAAAAGAGCCTGGGCGGCAATGATTCTACCACCGTGCTGTTTAAAACGGATGAGCAGGGCCATGTGATAGAGGAGCAGGAATATGGCAAGAACCTGCGCAGCCCGCGTATTTATTATAACTATGATGCGCAGGGCCGCTTAACAGATGTGCTGCGGTACCACAACGCCAAAAAACGCATGCTGCCGGATTATATGTTTGAGTATGATGCGCAGCAACGCCTTTCACAAATGACCACCGTGAATGCGGAAACAGCCGATTACACTGTTTGGAAATATAAGTACGATGAAAAAGGATTGCCCCTGCGGGAAGAGTGTTATGGTAAAGAGAAAGCGCTGCTGGGCATTGTGAAATATAATTACGAGTTCGCCAAATAAACATCTTATCTAGCGCCATAGCGGATAACAGGGCTTTATGATATTTTTATGACATAACACCGTTCCTTGTTAACGGTAATCAATGTATATTTAGAGATATGCTTATGTCAATGTAGTGACCCATTTTTAAAGCCCTGTTATTTGCTGTATGGAAACTCCGTTCGCTTTTTGTGACAACCTGGTCATAAGGGTTCCGCGTTTGCCTTTTCAATCACACTTTGAAGCAGCTACAGTACAGCAATTGCTTACAGATGCCGCCTTCCTGGAATCGGTGTACATTGCCTCGCCGGTGTTGTGTGATGAGGCGCTGCGCTTACGCGAAGGGCAGCTGCATACGGCAAAGGAACAGGCCAAGGTTACGGATGCGCTGATCAAGTATTATACCCGCTCTTACAGCCGCTGCACCCCTTTTGGATTATTTTCTTCCTGCACTACTTTACCCTGGGTGCAAACACCCTCCCCCGCGGACTTTAAAGCCATGCCCCTGCAAAGGCATACACGGCTGGATATGTATTACCTGGGCGCATTAGCCCAACAGCTGCTGCAGCTGCCTTCCATACGGGAACGGCTATTGTTTTTCCCGAACAACAGCCGGTATATAATGGGTAATGAGCTGCGGTACATGGAATATGAATATGTTCAGAACAAACGGTTTTACCGCATCAGCGCGGTAGAATACCAGCCTGCTTTACAAACAGTGCTGGCTGCTGCTGAAAAGGGCGCTACGCTGTTTGAGCTGTGTGCTTTATTAACAGTTCCGGGACCTGATGCGCTGGATTATATTAATTCCCTGGTAGCTGCGCAGGTATTGGTAAGCGAGCTGGAACCAGCCATTACCGGCCCTGCTTTTTTAACACAGCTGCTAAGCGTGCTGCAGCGCTTACAGGCGCCTGCCGCACCGGTATTGGAGCAGGTGCAGGCTGCCCTGCTGGCGCTGGATGCGCAGGATACCAACCCCATTGCTGCTTACGAACATATTATACAACTGATCACACAGCTGCAGGCGCCTTTTGAAGCGGGTAAGCTGCTGCAGGTTGATGCATTCCGCCCGGCAGCTGCCGGTAACGGTGTGCCTGCCGCCTTACAGGCAGACCTGCTGGGCGCGCTGGACATCTTACATACCCTGCAGCAATATAAAGGGGGTAAGATACCTGCCCTGCAAACCTTTATAGAAAAATTCTATGCACGGTATGCGGATGAAGCCATTCCGCTGGTACAGGCGCTGGATGCGGAATCCGGCATAGGCTACCCGGCCGGAACGGCGCCTTCATTTGCACCGCTGGTGGATGGGCTGCCCATTCCAGCACAAACGGAGACGCCTGCACGTACCCTAACGGCTACGGATGAATGGCTGCTGGCGCAGCTAACGCGCTGCCTGCACACCGGGCAGCGGGAGCTGGTGCTGGATGATGCTGTTATTCCGCGCAGCGCAGATCATACGGAGGCTTTCCCTCCTTCCCTTTCTGCCGTGTTCCGGCTGCTGGATGCGGATACCGGGCACCTGCAGCTGGAAGGTTTTTTTGGGCCCAGCGCAGCCGGTATGTTAGGCCGCTTTGCCTATGGCGATAGCCGGCTGCATGAGCTGACACTGCATATTGCGCAGGAAGAACAAAAGCTGAATGAAGGGGTGATCTTTGCGGAGATCATTCACCTGCCGGATAACCGCACGGGGAACGTGATCCTGCACCCAGCTTTCAGGGAATATGAAATCCCCTACCTGGCGCAATCTTCGCTGCCTGCAGAACAGCAAATACCTATACAGGACCTGTACCTGCGCGTGGCCGACCAGCAGCTGCAGCTCTTTTCCAAAAAGCTGGATAAGCAAATTATACCGCGGTTAAGCAACATGCATAACTATGCACTGCATGCATTACCTATCTACCACTTTTTATGCGACCTGCAAAAACAGGGCTTGCACACAGCTTACCTGTTTGAGTGGAAGACCCAGCCTTTCCGCTTTGCTTTTTTGCCGCGGGTACGGTATAAAAATATTGTATTAAGCGTAGCGCAATGGCAGCTGGAACAGGCCGACATCAGCGCTTTGCAGCAAAGCACTACGGATGCGTTACCGGGGGCTGTGCAGCGCTTCAGGGAACAGTGGCAGCTACCGCAGCTGCTGGTGCTGGCAGATGGAGATCATGAGCTGCTGATAGACCTGGATAATTTATACACGGTGCAGGCCTGGCTGCGCACGGTAAAACAACGGGCCAGCTTTACGCTGAAAGAATTTTTACCCGGCGCCGGCAACTATATACAGCAATGCGTGGCGCCTATGATCAAAACCACGGCTACGTATAACCCTGTACGTGAGCCGGTGGAAACTATTATAACACCGGGTATACAACGCAGCTTCCCCGTGGGATCGGAATGGCTGTACTATAAGCTGTATTGCGGGCCTTCGCTGGCAGATAATATACTTACAGAACAGGTACGGCCTGTAATAGAAACATTAACCGCGGCCGGTATTATTGACCAGTGGTTCTTTATCCGTTACCTGGACCCTGACTTTCACCTGCGCATACGCTTTCACTTAACGGATACCCGGCAGGCTGGCGAAGCCATTGCCCTGCTAAGCCAGGCCCTGGCGCCTTTACAGGCCTCGCACATGATCTGGAGAACACGCCTGGATACCTATAAACGGGAGCTGGAAAGGTATGGCGGCGCTGCTGCGATGGCGCTGTCGGAAAAGCTGTTCTTTTACGACAGCCAGGCCACGCTGGAACTTTTAGCCATGCTAAGCGGCGATGAGCAGGAGAAAATAAAATGGCTATGGGCACTGAAAGGCATGGATACCTGGCTGAATGATCTTCAGCTGGATGCTGCGGAGAAAAAGGCTTTCATCCTGCAGCAGAAAACAGCTTTTGCACAGGAAATGCAGGTGGATAAGTCCATGCGGCAGCAGCTGAACCAGCAGTATGAGCAGCATGCCGGATACATTCATGAAATTATGGAAGCTATTACCCCGCAGAACCGCTTTTACCCGGTGCTGCAGCTGCTGGAAGCCCGCAGCCAGCAGGTGGGCCCCCTGGCGCAAGAGCTGATCCAGCTAAGGCAGCAGGGACGGCTGAATGTTAACTGGTTCCATTTAACGGGCAGCTATGTGCACATGATGATAAACCGGATCATGAGCAGCAAACCGCGGCAGTATGAAATGGCGCTGTATGATATCCTGGACCGGTATGAAGCACGGAAGTATTATTTGGCCAATATACAAAAGGGGTAGCCGAAATACCTTTAAAAGAGTAGGCATTTATTGTTCACCTGACAAAAATCTAAACCATGAGTGTAAAGTCTCAGCAAACCAAGTTTTCCCTGGACGTGTTAGCCAACTGGGATAAACAAAGCCACGAGAAACTGGCTATGCACAAAAGAACCATTGCTAATGTGAGCGAAACAGCTGTAACAGGACGTAAAGGCAAACAGGCAGACTCTATCCTGCACCAGCCTACTACCACTGTTATCAGCACCTCTCACTAAGCATTTGTAACGAGCAGTAAGTAAAAACATTTAGTATTCATCTAAAAAAATCTAAACCATGAGTGTAAAGTCTCAAACCAAGTTTTCCCTGGATGTATTAGCTAACTGGGATAAACAGAGCCATGAAAAACTGGCTATGCACAAACGCACCATTGCCAATGTGACTGAAAATGTTGTAGCAGGCCGTAAGGACCGCCAGGCGCAAGCCTCTCATGTGTCGCCGACCACTACGGTTATCAGCACTTCGCACTAATATTTGTAACGAGCAGTAAAGATAAAGGCCGTTCCGTAGGGGACGGCCTTTGTTATGTGCAGATTGGGGAATGTGCTGATGTGCTAATATGCTAATGTGCTGGTTTGTATGGGAAATGCATGGAATATGCTAATGTGCTGGTGTATGTGACCGGATTCGTATCATGTGCTGGTTTGTATGGGAAAGGCCGGGAATATGCCGATGCTGACCGTTAACCTTAATTAAAGGAGCTGCGGAAAGCTGAAGGAGAAAGGCTGGTTTTTTGTTTGAATAGTTTGCTGAGGGACTGCGGGTACTCAAAGCCAAGATAGTAGGCAATCTCACTGACGGATAAATTGGAGGACGCCAACAGCTCTCTGGCCTTTTCAATGAGCTTATTATGAATATGCTGCTGAGTGGTTTGGCCGGTTACCTTCTTTAACAGATCACTTAAATAGTTGGGGGATAAGTTCATTTGCGCAGAAATATACCGGACAGTGGGCAGCCCGTTCTCTTTGAGCTTTGGGCTGTTGATGTATGCTGTTAAAAGGGCCTCCAGCTTTATCAGCACTTCATTATTGGTATGTTTGCGGGTAATGAACTGCCGGTTATAAAAACGGTTGGAATAGTTCAGCAGCAGCTCAATATGGGAAATAATTACATCCTGGCTGTAGCTGTCAATAATGGAACAATACTCCTGCTTAATATTCTCCATGATAGTCTCCATCATTTTCTCTTCACCGGGCGAGAGGTGCAGGGCTTCATCTGCCGCATAATTAAAAAAGCCGTATTCTTTTATCTTCTGCTCCAGCGCATGACCGCGGATAAAATCGGGGTGCATGACCAGCAGCCAGCCTGCCGGCGGAGGGGTATCGTCCGCATCCCAGGAAAGCATTTGCCCCGGCGCAATAAACGACATTACGCCCTGGTCATGATCATAATAATGCTGCCCATACCTGAACTTGCATTCGCAGCCTTTCTTAATGGCAATGGTATAAAAATCCGTGGAGAAATGAACCGTCCCATCCACCGGGATGTATTGAATATCTTCAAATTTAATGACGCTTACCAACGGATGCTCCGGGCCAGGCAGCGATAATAGCTGGTGCTGTTCCGTAATGGAATGAATAACATAGTGCATGGCGGCTTTCCTTTTCATGTTATTGCTAATTTCGCCTTGTTATACCGGGAGGACGTAACCAGATCATGGTTTATTGTATCCAAAACAGGTTCTTTTTTGGATACAAGTATCTGTAATCCGGTTATGTGCATGCCTGTAACCCGCCCGACCTTTACTGCAAAGCAATATGCAGCATTATGAAAGTTACACTTATTACAGGCGCATCCGGTGGTATTGGGGAAGCGCTGGCCAGGCGGCTGGCAGCAGAAAAACATCATCTTTTATTGGTGGCGCGTTCGGAAAACAAATTGCGGCAGCTGTGCGATGAGCTTACACGCACCCATACCATTACCGCACAATATGTAGCTACAGACCTGGTAGCAGCCTCCGGCCGGCAACAGCTTTTTGAGGAAACGGAAAAGCGCAGGCTTGAAGTGGACTGGCTGATCAATAATGCCGGTATTGGTTCTGCCGGCGACTTTTCAAAACTGCCCCTGGACAGCGAGCTGGATATGATATCCCTGAATGTGGCGTCCCTGGCTGCGCTTACCCATCATTACCTGCAAAAAATGCGGGCGCGTAACAGCGGCACCATTATTAACGTAGCCTCTATGGCGTGTTTTATGCCGGTGCCTTTTATGGCGGCATATGCGGCCACCAAAGCGTTTGTAAGATCATTCACCGGCGCCCTGCAGGAAGAGAACCGCCCCTATAACATTAAGATAATGCTGCTGTGCCCCGGCGCTACAGACACCAATTTTTTTGAAGCGGCAAAAATTGGCGAAGAAAATAAAAGCGCGTTCCTGGTCATGGGCATTGAAACACCGGCACAGGTGGCAGCAACGGCTGTTAGTGGCATTCGCCGTGGTAAAAGTGTGGCTATTTCGGGCTTTAAGAACCGGGTTGTGGCAAGGTTAGGAAAACTTATTCCAACATCTGTGATCATACGCAGCTTTGCCAAACAGCACCGCCCCCTCTATGAATAAAGGTTGTGAATGTGCTGATGTATGTGATTGGAGGGATTTATATTAATGAAAACGGTGCAAATGAAGCGGTTCATTTGCACCGTTAAATTGGGTCACCTGGGCAAAAATCAGCACATTAGCATATCAGCACATCAGCACATTATCACTGTTTCACCATCCTGGCAGTGCTTACCTTACCGTTGTGCACCAGCTTCAGCACGTACAAGCCACCGGGCATGTTACCGGGTGTAAACGTGCGGGTATGGCGGCCTGCGGGTAATTGCTCATTGGCCAGCACCTTCACAACCTCGCCATTGGTATTATATACTGCCAGGTGCACCGGGCCTGCCTGCTGCAGGGTAAATGCTACGGTAGCATTGCTGCCTAATGGGTTCGGGAACACGCTTACCTGCTGCAGCTGATCACCATGCGTATCTGTTACAGGCGCTACAAATGCCTGCCTGGCGGATGTTTTGGCCGTACTGGTTCTCGCCTTTACCTCTGTGTAGCTGTTCCAAGCGTTCACAGTATTGCCATGGCCTACAATGCGTACATACTTAGCCGTTCTTGCAGCAAACGTAAAAGTTTCCAAGGCCAGCGAGGTACCGCTGCTTTGCAGTCCGGTAGCGGCATTCGTGAAGGTAAGGCCATCTGTGCTGGTTTGAATATCAAACAACGCACGACGGGTATTGCCCTGGTAAAAGGCAATATCCACCCCTGTTACGGTTACAGGATTACTCAAACAAAGCTGGATCCATTGCCCGTCGCCACTGGCAGACCAGCGGGTGTTGAGATCATTATCCAGCACATTGGCGGGTACATTCCCATCATCGCTGCTGGCGCTGGCAGGCACACAGGCCGGCGGCGGCGTAGTACCGGCTTCGGGCTTCCACCAGTTACCGGAAATAAACAGCTGGCATAACAGGCTATAAGAATCACTGTAATAACCGGACTTTTTAGTTTTCAGGAAGTTCCAGCCACTGTTCACAAAAGCCTGGTTAGCGCTGTTAGCCACTGCTGCTGCTACAAATGGCGCTACAAACACTGCTTCAGGATCAGTACCGCTGGTGGTGCCATTCAGCTGGTAGCCATCACGGATGCTGGCCGGGTTGCCGCCGCTTTTCTGAATGATCCAGCTGGCTATTTTATTGGAAATAGACTGCGCGCTTGTTGAGCCGTATAATGCATAGTCCATTACTACGCGTAAGGGTACACGACAGGCGTTGTAGTTGTATTCATTGGTTTGCGGACCTTCGTCAATAAAGTTCTTGGGGGCGGGCTCCGGCGGATTCTTTACCACGAAGTCGGAGATTAAACCTGTAGAGGGTGAATAAGTGGCGCTGAACTGGTTGTACACGCTGTACAGATTATTGATCAGATTCAACCAGGCTGCATCATTTGTTTCCTGGTAAAAAGCGCGCATGTGGCTTAACATCCAGTCGGAAGGACGGGTATTCAGCGCACTTTTGCTATCCCAGTCGCCCAGGTTCAGGCGGTTGGTAGTGGTCACATTGGCGGCTTTAATGCCATTGGTGATCATTTTCTTAGCTTCGTTCAGGTAATTGATAGCGCCATCTGATCCCCACTGGTAGTGCGCCAGGATAAGGGAGTAGGCTATATCAATATCACCGTCTGTTGCGGAATCAAAATGCCCCTGTGCGCTGGCATTGTCTGCTACCACCCAGCCCATAATATTATTATTGATGGAGCTGCGGTATGCACGCGCGGTTTTAAACAGCCCGTCGTAAATAGTGCGGGCATTAGCATCATGACCGGCCATCAGCACGGTAATAACCATGCCGTAGCCCTGACCTTCAGAGGAGCCTAGCGGCGTATAGCCGTCGGCGTCACCGCTGATCTCTCCTTTAATGTAGTAACCGCCGGGTAATGAAGCCAGGTTGTTTTTCAGGTACTTTGATTTCCAGTAATCATAAAAGCTTGCTACACTGGTGTTCATGTCGGCCTGTGTAACGTTGTTTGGTTTAATACAGCCAGGATAGCTTACAGCTTGTGGAAATGGCTTTTTTTGTGCTTGTACAATCAGGCCTGCAATGCATAGCATGCCGGTTGCCAGTATGGCATAGGGTTTTCTCATAGACACTTGATTTTTAAGGGTGATTAGGTTTTTCTTGTTATAGGTTTTCGTTACTGCGTTGACGTGGTTATACTTCGTAAAGGTAGGGGATAAATTGTGAAATCATTACCGGATGAATATCGGAGGGGCTTGAGATTTGATCCTGTGGGTTAATCTTTCTTAAGTTTAAGCAGATGTTTTGGCATCTGTTTGAGATTTGGGCAGGCGTTCTTTCCCGTAGGTCCAGCTCCGGACTGCGCCCGCCTGTTTGGATCATTACCGGGCGTAGGAGGCCGTAGCGGCATTGGGGGATGATGGGGCGGTATTAAGGGGGGCACGCCGGGCAAAGGTCCGTCGTTTGGACCTACGGGCGCAAACGATGGAGACCTTTATGCTGATGGCGTTTGATATTAATGTATTCTTATTTGATATATCTCGTTTGATAATGTTCCCTGCCCCCTAGTGCTTAGTACTCTGCAAAGGCATCATCTTTAATGCACCAAAGCCATCTTTCGCCCGGTTCTGCGGAGGAGATAACGGGGTGGCCGGTTTCGTGCTGGTGATGGCTCATGTGCTGGCTGGGTGAATCGTCGCAGCAGAGCGTGATACCACAGGTTTGGCAGGTGCGCAGGTGCACCCAGCGGCCGCCATGTTTTACGCATTCAGCACATTCATATTTTTCTGCGGTTTTTATTTCTTCCAGGCTTTGCAGATGTTTACAGAGTTCGGATTGTGACATGGGGTACGAATTGATGTTAATTATTAATTCTTAATTATTCCCTACTTCACCTCTGCCAGGTACTTGTGTACAAAGCTAATAGCCATGGAGCCCTCTCCTACGGCGGCGGCTACACGGTTCATGGCGCTGGCGCGAACGTCGCCGGCGGCAAAGATGCCGGGGCAGCTGGTTTCCAGCAGATAAGGATCGCGCTGCTGCTTCCAGATCCTGCCAAAAGCATCATACTTCTTTAGCTCGCGGCCGGTTTCAATAAAGCCTTTTTCATCCTTGATGATGTTGAGGGCTATCCAGTCGGTGAAGGGCCTGGCGCCTATGAAAATGTATAGTGCATCGGCTGGTTCCGTACAGGTTTCACCGGTTTCCACGTTCTTGATCACCAGCTTCTCCAGCTTGTCGGTGCCAATGGCTTCTGCAATTTCCGTACGCGGGCGGATCTTAATATTGCCGGTGCCCCTGATCTGCTCAATCAGGTAGGCTGACATTGTGCTGCTCAGATCATCCTTACGGATCAGGATATACACCGTTTTAGCAAACTTGGAAAGGTACATGGCAGCCTGCCCGGCGGAGTTGCCGCCACCTACAATGTATACTTCCTTATCCTTGCAGGCCGTGGCTTCTGTCATGGCGGCGCCGTAGTAAATGCCTGCGCCGGTGAACTGATCCACGCCCTGGGTTTCCAGCTTGCGGTAATCAACCCCGGTGGTAATGATCACGCTGCGGGTGTTGATCACGCTATCATCTTCCAGGATGATCTTATTATAACCATCCTTTTGCTGAATATCTTTTACGGATTGCGGTGTAATGAACTCTGTACCCAAACGGGTGGCCTGCGCAATGGCGCGGCGGGTAAGCTCTGCCCCGCTTAAACCGGTGGGAAAGCCCAGGTAGTTCTCAATACGGGAGCTGGTGCCTGCCTGTCCGCCCGGTGCGCGGCGTTCTATCAGTAAGGTCTTTAATCCTTCCGATGCACCGTATACACCGGCTGCCAGCCCTGCGGGGCCTGCGCCAATGATCACCACATCATATACATCGTGCTTTACGTGCGGGTTCAATCCTACCTTGCCGGCAATTTCCATAATGGTAGGCGTTACCAGGTAGCTGCCGTCTTCAAAGAAAACCACGGGCAGCTCTTTCTGGCTTAAGTTGTTCAGCTCCAGCAGGCGGTTAGCATCGCCGGCGGTTTGTATATCCAGCCACTGGTAAGGTATGAGGTTGCCTGCCAGGAAATCCTTCACGGCATGTGATTGCTGGGAGAACTGGTAGCCCACTACTTTAATGCCCCTGAAATCCGGATGGTAAATATGCTGCCAGTCGTCCAGCAGCTCGTCTATCACCGGGTACAGCTTTTCTTCCGGCGGGCCCCAGGGTTTTACCAGGTAATAATCCAGCTGTACGGAGTTAATAGCTTTAATGGCGGCATCGGTATCAGAATAAGCGGTGAGCAGCACGCGCCGGGCTTCCGGGTAGAACTGCATGGCCTTTTCCAGGAAATCCACCCCTTCCATTACGGGCATCCGCTGGTCGGAGATGAACATGGCAATGGTTTCGCCCTTGTTCTTCAGCTCCAGCAGACTGTCCAGCGCTTCGTTCACCGTGGTGGTGCTGATAATTTTATAATCCTTACGATACTGGCTTTTGAGGTCGCGTACAATTGCACGCAGCACCTGCTCATCATCATCTATACAGAAAATTAAAGGTTGTTCCATGGCTTTTTTTAGACGGTATGTGTTGACATAAATTCCGCAGCGTTAAATATACAATTTAAAAGAATGATTACCCCTGTATGGGCAGCGACACCTTAAACTCCGTTCTTCCGGGTTCTGAGATCGCTTTTACGTTACCGTTATGCTGGCGGACGATCTGCATAACAATATCCAGGCCCATACCGGTGCCCTTGCCAATGCCTTTGGTGGTGAAGAAGGGATCAAAAACGCGGCTTCTGATCTCTTCCGGGATACCGGGGCCATTGTCGATGATGGACACGTATACGCAGTGGCGGTCCTGCGAGGTTTGTATTTCCAGTACACCTTTTTTATTGGGCTCCATGGCATCCAGGGCATTGTCAATGAGGTTGGTCCATACCTGGTTCATTTCGCCAATGAGGGCTTTGATCTGCGGAAGGGTGTTATCAAAATTCTCCACCAGCTCCACATTTCCCTTACGCAGGCGGTGCTGCAGTATAACCAGGGTGTTGCGGATACCGCTGTGAATGTCTGTCAGCTCCTTATCATGTCCCTGGTCCATGTGGGTGAACACCTTTACGGAACCTACCAGGGTGGCAATACGTTTGGAGGCTTCCTCTATATCCAGCACCATTCTTTCCGTGATCAGATTACTGTTGATCCAGTTAAACACCGGCGAAATATCCTTGGCCGGCATCTGTGCTTTAAAATCATCCAGGTGAGCTGTGGTAAAGCCAAATTCCACCATGTTCTCGGCTATTTCGGAGCTGTTGATTACGTTATGGTCTTCCAGCCAATCCAGCAGCTCATCTTCCCTGCGGGACCGTTCCATCATGGAGAGCACAGGCTTTTCCGTTTCATGCAGGATGGAGAACAGGAGCTTGCTCACGATATCTACCTGCTCAGGGGTTACCTGTATGGCCATGATCTCTTTAAAAGTAGTCGGCTCCATCTGCAGGTGTTTTTTCAGGGATGCAGCGCCCCGTACCACTGCGGCAGCAGGGTTATTAAGCTCATGCGCCAGGCCGGCGGAGAGCTTGCCCAGGGCCATCATTTTTTCGTTCTGCTGCTGGAAGGAGGTAAATTCCCGTACGCGGTCCGTCATCATATGCACCAGGGCCTGTGTAAGCTCAAAATGGGTACGGATCAATTCCGGCGATTTCTCGATGGGGAGGCTCATGATCTGGGTATCTTCCAGGGCTTCGCCAAAAGCGGCAGCTACCTTACCTCTTGAAAAAGGCAGATAACCGGCTATAGAGCGGGGCGGCCATACTGCAAACTCCCGTACTTCATTATTTTGCAGGCGGTATACACGAATACGGCCGCTTACAATAAAATGGGTGGCCCAGATGGCGGTATCCGGCTCAAACAGGAATCCACCCGGGGGAATAACGTAATGCTGGCTGTTATCGATCATCCATTGCAGCTGCTCTGCCGGAACATCCTTAATGGCCTCTATGGTATGGAGCCATTCTACAGTAACCTGGGTCATCTTAAATTATTGGTTTAAAAGTTGGAAGGCATGCCGCAGGGAGATCATCCGTGCTTGCAAACTTAAAGTTACTTAAATTTGCCCTGTTTTAGGAAGGATCAGATAAGTACAAAAGCAGTAAGGAATCATGAGCAAGGATGCAATCAGGTTGGATATTTCCACTACGGTCAGACATTATTTATCTGCTGACAACAATGCCCCGCAAGGCTTCGGGATTGAAAAATACACGGACCTGCAGGCGGGCGATTTTGCGATACTAAGCAATGAAGGCGGCCGGCATAACGGCCCGCCGGTGAAAACCGATCATTTTGCCCTGGTGCTGTGCATGCGGGGGCACGGCGTTAAAACCATCGGGCATCATACGTTTGAAGTAACGCCTCAATCCATACACATCGTTTCTCCCCGCGACCTGCACTCTTTTGAAAATGCTTCCGACGATCTGCTCTTATACATGATCCTGTTCCGGCATGAGTTTGTAGCCCATACTTTTATTAAAGAGCATATCCTGGATCAGCTGTTAGAGCTGCCGCCGGAGCTGCCACCCATTTACCACCTGGATGAACGTGAGTTCACCTCTATCCGCGATCTTTTCATCAAAATTGAACGGGAATACCGGGAGGCGCCTGCTTATTTTTTGCAGATGGTGCGGCTGCTGGTGGTAGAGCTGTTATATGAAATTAACCGTGCACATGAAAGGGCCCTGCAGCAGCCTACCAAACCTGCAGGCCGGCCTTTACAGCTGGTAGCTGCGTTTAAGAAGCTGGTAGAAGCGCACTTTTTAACCATCCGTACGGTACAGCAGTATGCCGACCTGCTGCATGTATCTGCCAAACACCTGAGCGAGCAGGTGAAACATGCTACCGGTGAAAATGCACTGACGATCATTCACCAGCGGATATTCCGGGAGGCGGAGTATTTATTGCATACCTCCGATCACAGTATCAAGGAAATTGCAGATCAGCTGAACTTTGATACCAGCTCGCACTTTAGCCGGTTCTTTAAACATTTTGCGGGGGTGAACCCGTCTGCTTTCCTGGTGAAGAAGGTAGGGAGCGGGACACGGGAAGGACTACAGTAATACTAGCTATTCACCTGAACAGGACCTGAAGGGGACCAGGATGGAGAACGCTTTTACCCCTTAGGTTACCCTGGGATTTTCACAGGAAGGACACGGGAGACAGCGTTGGGGATTAGGGATGGAAGGCTGTTGGAGATGGGAGCTACATGAGGATTTGGAAGGGATATTGGGGGTTTATCTGGTATTTTGCAATGTAATACTAACGCACATTAGCCTGTACCTGGAAAACTATGTGGGGAAAGCCGGGATTGCCTGGTAGCTGTTCGTTGGGCCGCTTACAGTTATTATGACCCCGGTGTTTAATATTTGGATAGGTATTCCTGGACGGCATTTCTTCAGATCTCCTGCGGTTACTACGACCCTGCGTTCAATGCTGCTTAAATATTTGGGTACTCCCGGATGGCATTCTTTAGGCCTTCTACCTGTTCAAAAACGATCAAATGTGATCAAAACGTTCACTTCATTTGGGTGGTATATCCTCTGCCTATAGCTTTGCTTCCGGACCCTTTAAATCATACTTTATGGGAAAACAAGTCGGCCCACCATACATTACCGGGCGCGTAGGCGATCTATGTTACTATAAGCTGAATGGCCAATACTATGTGCGCAAGCAGAGCTCATTGACCCGTAAACGGGTGAAAAGAGGCCGTGCTTTTCAGCGTACCATGCAGTATGCCGCCTGGCTGGCGCGGGCCTCTAAAATAGCGGCAGGCGTGTACCGGCTAATGCCACGGGAAACGCGGCAGGTAAGTAAGTACAGGGCTATGACGGGCGAAGGGATTGTGCTCCTGAAGGCCGGGATAGCGGTGTCTGAGATACAGGCGCGGTTGATGGCGGTGTATTTGAGTGGTGGGCAGGCCGCCAAATAGCGTATTCCGGAAAATTGGTTCTATTATCCTCCTTATTGGCATTGTGCAGTCTTTTTAGCCGTCCTAATTTTGTCCTATCAAACGATCAACTAATACACGTTTCGTAAGTATTAAAACCAATAGAAGATGAAAAAGACAATTAAGACAGGCATTATGGGACTGCTCCTTTTAACAGGTTTAACCCTTTCTTCCAAAGCACAGGATGCCTCCAAAAAAGTGACTGCTGAAAGGCCTGCTTTTCTTTTAAGCGTAGGCCCGGAAGCTAATTTACCCTTAGGTGATTTTAAAGATGCTTATGACTGGTCAATCGGTGGCTCTGTACAGGGCGATTATGCTATCCTAAAAAGGGATCTGTACGTTACCTTAAATGCCGGTTATTCTGATTTTATGGCCAAAGACATTGCCGGTTTTTCAGCCAAAGACCTGCAGTTAATTCCGGTGAAAGCGGGTTTGAAATATTACCCGGTAAGTAATTTTTATGTACAGGCACAGGCGGGCGCTGTTTTCATAGCTAATAAGAGCGATGTGCTGGCAGATAAATCTGCAGCCTTTGCTTACTCTCCGCAAGTGGGCTACCTGTTTCATTTAGGCAATGGCAGCTACCTGGATGCAGGCGTGAAGTTTGAAGGTTACAGCAAATTTGCTGACGGCGGTTCTTCCAACAATGTAATAGGACTGCGTGTGGCTTATGCCTTCGGTTTATAAGTATTTCATAGGGGTTTTAAAAATAGGTTAAGGAAAATAAATGCCTCCGGTGCTTGCCTCCGGGGGTGTTTTTTTGAGGTAGAGAATGTTTTCGCACAGGTATGAAAAAGCCGGGCATATATGTGCTTATGGATGTATATGAAATATACTCAGCCTATTCAGGTTTCTGCTTTAGAAACGCCGTAAACGCTTAACAGTCCTGTAGTTTTCAATCTTTTAAATATTAGCTTCAAAAAAAGTTGGTGAATTGTAAAGAATAGCTATCTTTGCAATCCCAAGAAAAAATAGCTCTTAAAAAATTCTGCGGAAGTAGCTCATTTGGTAGAGCACGACCTTGCCAAGGTCGGGGTGGCCGGTTCGAGCCCGGTCTTCCGCTCAGAGATAAGGTTCCAAATTGCGCAAGCGGTTTGGAATTTTTATTTAAATTCTTTTGGTTTGATTATCTTTAATCAGATCAAAGATACCCTGGTGGTGGAATTGGTAGACACGCGGGACTTAAAATCCCGTTCGCAGCAATGCGAGTGTGGGTTCAACTCCCATCTGGGGTACATAGCAGCGCTGGCGCGCTGAGAAATTGAAAAGGCATCGCGGAAGCGGTGCCTTTTTTAGTTTAGGCCATAAAGTTCTTATCTATGAAAATTCAGATAAAATTTACAGATGATGATAAATGGGGATTTCGGCAAAATAAGACGCTAAAGATTGTTCTGCTGATCCTTGGAGTTATCCTAACTTTAATAGAAGTTGTCGGGCTGATAATTGACTTTATTTTTCCATCATACTCGTCCTCATATCGTGCAGTTGCGGGACAATTTGATATTAAACGATTACTAACAGGAGGGCTACTCTTATTCGCGTACTATTTACTAAGCAGGGATCCAAAAAAATCAGTAAACTGAAGCACAGCCTTACTCTCTCTCAGCGTTTTCTTTTGCACATTTCATCATAGTCCCTTACTTTCTACTAATGCGGGCATAAGCCCCAATTATTTTTACAGTGGAATGTTGCGATCTTCTTTCCCATCTCCTCCTTTGTACGTGCAGAGTGCCTTGGATCATGCGTACTATCTCTGCAGCAATAACCAGCCGAAACATTAATAAATTCCAGACGGGCAAAGTTTCCGTAAAAACGTCCGGTAATATTTCCCTGCACTTTTCCATCCTTTATTGAAAATTGAAAACGTTCAATATCACTAACATCCAATTTATGGTCAGCTTCATAATTTACTCCGGATTGAACGGCTAATAGGTCCAGGCTGTCTAACAAAATTCTCCGGTCTTTTGGCGATAGTATATTCAAAAATCCTTCATAGGTCATTGTTCCTTCGGTATTAACGGACACGGGGCGATCACCATGCGGAAAGCCCGACGTTTCAACATCTGTTTTATATCGTATGGCAGGTTCAGAAAAGGTATCAATTGAAATTGGCTTTGAGTATTTATAAAGGGGGGTAGTCAGGAAAATCAGGATGAGAAGGCAAAACATTGCACAAAACACAAATACACGGTTGTTAAAAACAGTAACAAAACTTTTAAACCATGCTTTTTTTGGAGGTATCATACTACAGGAATATTTTGTTGAAGTAAGTATTCACTTTTGCGTAAAATGGCTCCAAAAATATCCCGGCAAAAAGACATAAGAACATCAATGCAAGCGGGCGGGTTTTAGGAACTCCTTCAGCAAGAATTGTGGGCAACAACATGACTACGCCATAAACAACCAGGCCGCTAAGTAATCCCAGTAGTGGCAAACTATATAAAGGAATCGAATTTAACGGCCTTCTATCAAAAGCGATCATTTTTAAAATAGCAATAACAGCCCCAAGCTGGCCAAATGACAATGCTGTTATCATCAAACTGACAATGCTGGAAAGAGTCAATGTCCAGGGGAAGAGCTCATCCACTACCTGCCGTTCAAGTAACCACTGCAGATCATACTGGTTATCCACTTCTATTCCGCCCACCTCAATAGGCTTGAACGTTTCCTTAATCAAAGTTTCCTTTTTGCTCTGGATCTCGTTGAGGGATTCGTCCATACTCGCTCTCGCAAATCCGGCAATACCCAGATATAAACCGGAAAAAGTCCAAATGAGAAGGACGGCTACGAAAATGGCAGTTCTCATGGTATAAGATTTTAGGGGCCCTTAGACAATTACGTTGTAGTTATTATTGTACTCTCATTTATTATGGGGCTTAACAAATATAAATCCTTTCCCTATAATGAAAAATTTATACCCTTGACAGATAGCCGGCTTCCGCGTTTCCCCCTTCCCCCCACCGCAACACATATACGCAATTTCACATGAAAAAAGAATTTAATTCTTATTTTTGAGCTGCCGGGTGATGGCAAAAGTTCACCCAATAACCCTATGTCTATTTTTACCTATACTTTGAAAAGGTATGCTCATTTCCTGTTGCCTTTACTTTTCTCCTTACCCATTTCAGCCCAATCAGTTATCAATTCTTTTTCACCCTTATCTGCCAGGGTGGGAGAAACAGTAACGATCTCAGGTACCAACTTTAGCCCAGCTGTTTCAGGTAACATTGTATACTTTGGAGCCGTAAAAGCCACCGTAACAGCTGCTTCGGCTACCTCGCTCTCTGTTAAAGTACCAGCCGGAGCCAGTTATCAGCCTATCAGTGTAACTACCGGGAATCTTACCGCTTATTCACAGGCTTTATTTACCACCACTTTTACCGGATTATCATCCGATCCGGATTACAGTTATGTGGAGCCGGCCAGGAGCTTTACTACCGGGCTGCATCCTAATGGGGTGGTGATAGCAGACTTTGACGGAGATGGTAAACCAGACCTGGCTACCCCTAACAACTACAGCATTGCCGGAACAACCGCCACTGTTTCTGTACTAAGGAACACCAGTACATTGTATTCCATTTCCTTTGCGCCAAAAATCGATTATACCACCGGCACCCTTACTTATAGCCTGGTTGCGGCAGATATTGACGGAGACGGCCGGCAGGATCTTATAGCCACCAGCATTACGGACAAAACCGTAAGCTTATTGCGGAACACCAGCACGCCAGGGACTATTTCATTTGCAGCCAAGCTGAGTTTTACTACCGGTGATAATCCCTATAGTGTGGCAGTAGGTGATTTTAATAATGATGGTAAACCGGATCTGGCGGTGGCCAACTATCTGTCTAATTCAATCTCTATATTTAAAAATAACGGTACTACCGGCAACATTTCCTTCGAGGCAAAAGCGGATATTACCACCGGTTTAACGCCAGTTAGCCTGATTGTCAATGATATCGACGGCGATAACAAGGTAGATATTGCGGTGGTTAATGAATTATCCAATTCACTGTCTGTTTTCAGGAACAGCACCACGGCCGGCAATATCAGCTTTGCGAATGGTGTTGCATTTACTACCGCTGCCAGCCCCAAAGCTGTTACGGCAGGCGATTTTAATAATGATGGTAAAATAGACCTGGTCGTGTCAAATAATGGTGATAATACCGAAATGGTATCACTGTTCAGAAACACCAGTGTATCCGGAACGATTAGTATGGTGGCCAACCCTCCGGGTTTTAAAGATGCCTATCATGGCTTTAAAAGCGCAGCAGGTGATTTTAACGGAGATGGGAAGGCGGATATTATCACGCCGGTGAATGCTTCCGCCTACGTACAATTTAATGGCAGCAGCAGTAATACCATCGCATTCCCCACTTCTTACAATATCCCCAGCACAAACCCGTATAATGCGGCCCTGGGAGATCTTGACGGGGATGGGAAGACTGATCTGGTAATACCCTCTTTTATCAATGATTATTTACAGGTATTCAGGAACCATATAGGTGAGCCCAATATCAGCGGCCTTAGTGCCAGCGAGGGCACCAGTGGCGCCACCATTACTATTTACGGTTACCGGTTTAGCGGGATAACGGGCGTAAGTTTCGGCGGGGTGCCCGCGGCTTCTTTTACCGTTAAGTCGGCCAATGAGATCACTGCCGTGATAGGAGCCGGCGCAACCGGCGATGTGGTAGTAACAGCTGCGAATGGGAAGGCCACTTTAATCAACGGTTTCACCTGGCAGCCTCCTCCCGTTATTGAGAGTTTTAGTCCTACTGCCGGTTTAGCAGGCACCATGGTAACTATAAGGGGCACGAACCTCGGATACAACACACTCAGTACAGTGAGCTTTGGCGGCGTTCCTGCCACGGTCTATAGGTTGGAAGATACCCTCATACAGGCTATAGTAGGCAATGGCGCTTCCGGCGATGTTGTTGTTACCACATCGTATGGCAGTGATACCGCTCATGGTTTTATGTTTGTGCCGCCTCCCACCATCACGGCTTTTTCACCTGCCAGTGGGGGCACGGGAACAATGGTCACTATCACCGGTACTGATCTAACCGGCGCAACTGCAGTAAATTTTGGCGGAGCCCCCGCTGCTTCTTTTACAGTGATATCTGCTACAACGGTTACTGCATATGTGGGCGGTGGATCCAGCGGTGCGGTAACCATAACCACACCCGCCGGTACAGATACGGTTGACGGGTTTACGTTTAATTATGCCCCGCCGCCGGTTATTACCGCTTTTAGCCCTGAGAAAGGAAAAGCCGGTACTACCGTTACTTTAACAGGCAATCATTTTAATACTACCCCCGCCGGCAACATCGTTTATTTTGGCGCCACCCGGGCAACAGTATTAACTGCATCTGCTACACAATTAACGGTGAAAGTACCGTCCGGAGCAACGTTTGAGCCTATCAGCGTGCTGCATAGCGGCAACCACCTGACCGCATTCTCCCGCAAACCATTTATTATAGCAGATACCGTAGGGTACCCTGTTACAGAAAATACCTTTGCGGGATCCAGTAATGTGGGTACACCTACTGGCCCCACCAATCTGCTGGCCAAAGATATGAATGGTGACGGCAAACCCGATCTGCTTACCAGCAGCCTGAACGTTCTCAATATTTTATATAATGCAAGTGTAAATCCTGCCATTACTATCGGCAGCACCGGCGAGTATAGCAACGTAGCTGCCAACATTAATACCAGACTAACTTCAGGCGACCTGGATGGCGATGGGCTGACGGATATTGTTGGCGCTTCAAATACCAGCACCTTGTATGTGTACCGCAATACAGGTACAGCCACCAGCTGTTCATTTAATACTACGCTGACTGTAAGCCAGTTCGGCGATCTGCAGGATGCTGCTATAGGTGATATTGACGGAGATGGCAGACCGGATATCGTAGTGGCTGAATACTACTACCCCGGTAGTATATCCATCCTAAGAAATACCAGTATACCAGGCGCCATTTCCTTTGCCAGTCCAATACGCATTGCTACCGGTTCTGCTGCCAGCCGTATTGCGATAGGAGATATTGATAATGATGGATTGGCCGATGTTGTGGCGGGCTGTGAAAACAATATTGCGGTATTTAAAAACACCAGCACTGCCGGCAATATTTCATTCCATACCCAGATTGATCTCCGGGATGTTCCCGGCAATTCAAAAGTGGTAATGGCCGATCTGGACAACGATAACAAGCTTGACCTGGTGGCATCGTCGGCTACTACCCTGGGTGTTTATAAAAACACCGGTCAGCCCGGCACAGTTTCATTTTCCTATGTTGCAGCACATTCGTTACCGTTAGCCTTTTTGCCGGATATGAATGTAGCCGATGTAAATCTGGATGGCAAGCCGGATATTGTAACAAGTAACGATGCCACGATATCTGTATACGAAAATACCAGCAGTGGCGGCGCTATTACAATAGCCTCCCCTGTTGCCTTTGGCAGCAGCTCATCCCTGTTTAAGGTGTTGCTGGCAGATATGGATGCAGACGGCAAAACAGATATTCTTTCCGGCCATGTAGACCGTAATCTGATTGCTGCGCTGCATAACCAGGCGGATGCACCCTATATCCGGTATTTCTCACCTGCCGAAGCTGCCCAGGGCGATACAGTTGTTATAACCGGTGCAAACCTGACCGGAATTACCGGTATACAATTCGGCGGTAAAGCGGCCGCTTCCTTTACTGTTAGCGGAGATACCAGCATCATAGCCGTAGTGGGCAACGGAGCATCGGGCAGTATAACGGTTACGTGTGCATGCGGCAACGGCAGTAAGGATGGTTTTACATTTATTCCGCCATTAAGTATTACTTCTTTTTCGCCTGTAAGTGGCGGAGCCGGTACCCCACTTACTATTACGGGCAACGGCTTCCGGAACATCACGGGCATTACCATAGGCGGCGTACCGGTTGCCTCTATTGAGGGATACGTTCTGTCATCTATTGCAGCTGTAGTAGGCACCGGCGCTTCAGGGGATGTAGTGATCATGACGGCCAAAGACACCGTAAAACTGGCCGGATTTACTTACTACCAGCGTCCTGTTATTACTGGTTTCACTCCTGATACCGCTATAGCGGGTAATGAGGTGACGATCACGGGTACACATTTCACCGGCGCTACAGCGGTTACCTTTGGCGGTATTGCGGCGGAATCATTCACCGTTCACTCCGACTCCCGCATCACCGCTGTTATAAAAACAGCGGCATCCGGCGAAGTAAGTGTTATTACACCCGGAGGTACAGCCACGCTGGCCGGTTTTACATTTATACCGGCACCGGTTATAACAGGCAGGTCTCCTGCAGGAGGTACCAGGGGAACGACTATCAACCTTAATGGCAGCAACTTCAGTAACGCTACGGCCGTACGCTTCGGAGGCGTTCCGGCACAATCCTTTACAGTAGTATCAGACCAATTGATCACTACTGTTGTCGGCAATGGCGCTTCCGGCGCAACGGAGGTGGAAGGGCCGGGCGGCATTGGTACCATGGATTTTTTTGAGTATGCGGAACCAACAGCTGTCAGCTCCTTTACGCCTTCTTCTGCTGCTGCAGGTGCTACTGTTACCATCACAGGCAGCAATTTTGCCGATATCAGGAACGTAACGTTTGGCGGCATACCTGCCAGGTCATATACCTGGTTATCTCCTACCACAATTACAGCTGTAGTAGACGAGGGAGCTACTGGATATGTAAGCGTTACCGGCAAGGGCGGTACCGACTCCGCAGCGGGCTTTATTTACCTACCGCCCGCTCCTGTAATTGCTGCTTTTACGCCTGCCAAGGCAGGTACGGGTATGAACATCACTATTACGGGTGCAAATTTTACAGGCGCCACGCAAGTGTTGTTTGGCGGTGTTCCGGCACTATCCTTTACAGTAGTATCATCAGATACAATTATTGCTGTAGTGGGAACCGGCGCTTCCGGCGCACTTACGATAACCACCCCTGCAGGAAGTATATCCGGCAACGGGTTCGTTTATCTGCCGTCTGCACAACTGATGGTATACCCTAACCCTGTGCACGATAAATTCTATGTAAAGCATCCGGCTAGCACGGTGGCATCGCATATTACTTTAACCGACAGGATGGGAAGAACAGCGAAGGTGATTGAGGTACCGGCCAATACAGAAAGAACAGAAGTGAGTGTAGAGGGGCTTGCGCTGGGAGTTTACGAAGTGGTGTGGACTAACGGCAGCAATAAACTGCGGCAATCTATACTTGTGCAATAAGGTTGAAAGTAACGTAATCTGTAGCTTTGAGATCTGCCTACCAATTAAAAGCCGCATGGACCATACGATCTATGCGGCTTTTTGTTGTCGTATACCAATTAACCCGCCGGAACCTTCTCCGCATCATACCAATCAACCGTCTTATGAAGCACCTCTTCAAATTTAAAGATGTCGTCAACAGTCAGGATCTCCGTTCTCGTCTCTTTTTTCTGCTCATCAAAAGTGCCAATATATCTTCGTGAACCGTTCAAATATAACCGGCATATCGTTTTCCGGTTATTGTCATCCAGCAATATTGCAAAATAAGATTGAGCATCCCGGTATACTATTCTTGCCGGCTTTATCTTTTTACGGAGGATTGTTTTTACGATCATATAGCCCTCTTTTTCTTCTTCTGTAGTTTCGATCAATGAGCCCTTTTCTTCGGCCTTTGTTGCTGCTAAATCCTTTTCAGCATCAGATTGTCCCGCATCACTCTCCTTTTTCAGTGCAGATTTAAGCCTTTCAGTGATCAGATCATTTATGTATTGTTGTATTGACTTCTTTATAAGCGCACCAAATTGCTCAACGACCTTTGAAGTTAGCATTCCCCGGTAGATCTGTTTGGCAAAGAGTTTAACGAAGCCCTCTGAGGGATTTTGAAATTCGACATTTATCAGCGTTTTGAGCTCATTCATATATTTTAGCTCGCTCGCAGTGGTTTGAATGTCTTCTATGTTGAAATATGACTTATGAAACTTCTTTAATTCTTCTATCTGGTTGTCTTTTATATCCGTAACATTGAATTCAAAAAAAGGCTTTTCATCCATTTTATTCGGTTCAACAAGATCCGTATAAAACCGGTAAATTATTCCATTGGACAATAGGCCGAACTTAGCGGCTGTAGTATGAAAGTACCGGAAAAGCTGGGAGTTGTGCGGATCCAGGCTCTCCCCCCAATGCTTACATTCGATCAGTATGGCAGGCTGTCCTTCCTTCAGGATCGCATAGTCTACCTTTTCACCTTTCTTGATCCCGATATCTGCAATGAATTCCGGCATTACCTCAAACGGGTCAAATACATCGTACCCCAGGGCCTTAATAAAAGGCATGATAAAAGCATTTTTAGTAGCTTCTTCGGTTTGGATCTGGCTTTTAAGTTTTTCGACCTTATCACCGAAGAGTTTAATTTCGTCTTTAAAATCCATGTGAAATTTTTTTCAGTATTTATCTTATCAGAATTTATTCAAACCTCTTTTCCAGGGCATTCAACCGCCGGATCTGTAAGTTCATATGGTGCAACACCGCCTTCTCGTAATCATTAGACTGGTCTCCCATCTTACTGAATAATACCAGCATTTCTATAAACAGGAAGAACAGGATCCAAAGGAGCCAGAAGCTTAATGCAACCCGGGAGGTCGATATCAATCGCGTCATCACTTTCAGCTCATCCAGAAATCCTGCGCTCGCTTTCATTTCTTTCTCAAGCGCAGGTTTCATGTGGAGTAATTCATTCTCCTTTACGGTCTTTTGTTGGCGCAAGGCGCCGATGGTAGAATCAAGGGATGATATTAATGCGATCTTAGGATTTGGCACCAGGGTAGTTCCAACAGTAACATCATTTACCGGCTTAAAAATAGTCGTATCTCTTCCTGAAGATGTTGAAGTTTGTACAGGCACCCTTCTTGATGTTGTTTGAGTAGTGGTGACAGTTATCGTTGGCCGCTTACTAACATCGGCCACATACCCCCCTTTTTCTTCTTCCTTCTTTGCAATAACCGTATCCAGCGCAGCGATCTGCCTTCTTAATTCTTCAGTTTTCGAGGGCAATATCGCATCCACTTTCTCTGAGATGTAAGAGATCTTTTCGATCTCAATATCCTTCTCAAACAAGATCTGGTCGATGATCACCGCACCTAAAACAGACATCATTAAAGCTAAACAGCCTCTGAATATAAGCAGCAGCTTGCCTGGATTGATGGATAAAACGATCTGCTTTTCAACCTGTACTATGATCACGGTTGCCAGTATGCCTGCAAGCATACAACCGGGAAGACTGAGCCCCAGGTAACGCTGCGCAAAGGCAAACCCGATAAAAAACCAAAGAATGCAAACGATCAGCATGGCCGCAGTAAATTTTTTCACTGATTTGAAAGCTGCTTCACTGCAATTCCTTAAAATGTTGTAGTTGTAACCGGTCATGAAGCAGCCGAAACGGATCCATAAATGTTTCATAATACCCGATTTTAAAAGTTCTTATTCAGGATGATGTGACCGGAAATTGCAGCAAGACCATTCCTGAATCCCCGGGTATAGCTGATGATGATGCCATGCCCCACGCCCTCGTTAAGCTTTGCCTGCTCCTCAATTTCTATGACCTGCTTAATATGGCTCTCGGCAGTTTCTTTCTTGACGGTGAGCTCTTCCACGGTATCTATCATTCCGCTCCTGCTTCTGCTGGTTATATGGAAATTGATCTGCCGGATAAAGTCTTCATAAAACGTTTTTACCTTCCGGATTGATCTCTCCAGGTCATTTTTCAAAGCGATCACATTTTGATCCAGATGGGTTATGTCCGGATTCATTAATGCATCATTATAACCTTTGGATTCATAATTTTTGTCGAGAAAATCGTATAAGAGATGTATTCCGCCATTGATCGCCGGAACAGCCTTTTCTTCCGGCTGTTCCGGTTTTTCTTTTTCTATGAAAGTAGCTTCCGGAATATCCGGTATGGCGGTTTCAACAGCCATAACATGGTCGTGCCCATTTTGGCGTTGCCGGTTGAAAATATCAAATAATCCCATAGACATTTTATTAGAGGGTGATTGTTGGTACTTTATATTTATTATGTCCCTTGTTATGACAGGATTCGCAAAGCGTAATGAGTAAGTGGTCCGGGTAGTCCCAGGGAAGGCGGAATTTTTGCTGACTTGCGATGAAGTGGTATTGCCGGTGATGTACCTGCAGGTCCTTATTGCTTTTGCAATGCACACAACGATCCATGTCGCGGATCAGGATCTCTTTTCGTTTAGCCTTCCAGTTAGGGTGCAATAAAAGCGCGCCATAACTGCCGTGAGACTGAACATTCAGCGGAACATTTTCTACGGGTATTCCAGGAGGAGATTGCTTTGAAACCTCTTTCTTAATATACCTGCGGTAAGATCCGTGTTCCTTAAATTGCAGGTACTTGTACGAAAGATCATTTGGAGTATTCATAATAACACAGGTAAGAGCTTATTGAATGTATCCAGTTGCAGCCATCATTGCTCCCATTTACAAAGGGTCCTGTCTTTCATTGCCTGCTCAAGCGGTACACTAACGATCTTATGCTTACAATTGCTCAGGCCGCGGCAATTGGATCTGTAATGGTATCTTGTGGCGCTTCTGCTGTCACATATATACACCGTGATCTGGTTGCAGTTAATACAGCTTACAAGCAGCCAGGCATACAAGAGTTTCATGGATGATCGGTTCAATTGATAAAGGGTTAACAAAAAGAAATGGTATTCCTGATCACCTGGTATGACAGGGTGTACAACACACAATACAGCCATTCGCCGTTAGATACCGAACTTTTGCTACGCGAACAGCTTCCCGGCATGAGTCAAATTCCCCCAGGTAAGTTTTACTGCGCATAAGATGATAAAATCTGCAGTTTGGTACGTGCACCTCATGATCGCCATTGGATTGGGGATGGTCGTTTACGTAATACTGTTGTTTCATAGTAGTAATGTTTTTTATGAACCAAAAGTATATTTCAAAAAAGTACTTTTTTTATGGGAAACCGTAATTGGCGATTGCTGTGAGATTTTTTTGAAGATGTTTATATATGGCCCAGCTCTTTGCAATGAAGCACCAGCTGCTCATTCTTAAAAAAGCCAAGCGCCTCTTTCATTTGATTAAGCCTTTTCTCGATGGTGCTTAAACCAGCCGGCTTTATTCCGTCCCGTTTAAGGTGCGCGGAGATCTCTTTCTGCAGTATTCCCTGTGCAAGCAATGTAATGATCCTGATATCAAATTCCGTAAAGGGATAGTCATTCATCCTTTTTTCGATCAGCTGCCTGATATGCCGGGGAAAATAACGGCGGTGCTGGGCTATTTCACTGATGGCCTCTTTAAGCTCTTTGGCGTCGTTCCTGGCTTTACGTACAAAGCCGTCGATATCAAACTGGTCGTAGAGCAGGCGAATGGAAGCAGGTCTGCTTTCCGCTGAAAAAACGAGGATCTTCAGGTCGGGCTGTATTTTCCTGGCGGCAGTGATCAGCTCTGCCCCTCCGGAGAGGGCCTGTTTGCAGGCATCCGGTTCAAAATACAGGTCGGTAATAAGCAAATCGAATGAGCTGCCGGCTTTAAGGGCTATTGCCACCTTGTTCAGGGCATCGTCGCAATAGTAAACATGCGCTGTATCAACGATGGCCAGATCTTCCAGCGTTTTCCGTAAAGAAATATTAGCACTTTCGTGATCTTCGGCTATGAGTACTTTTTTAATCATGATGATTGAGCTATTGGAAAGGAAATATGCATCTTTAATCCCCTGGTGGGATGTTCAAATGTATGCTCACCACCGATTCTTTTAATACGGTTTTCCGTATTCCGCAATCCATTTCCCTGCTTAAATTGCGGTGAAAGACCAATGCCATCGTCGGTGTAATGTATGTTGAGCCGGCCGTTTTGATGTTCAAAGTTTATCTCTACGGAATGTGCCTGGCTGTGCTTTTTCATGTTGATCATTAATTCCTCCAGGATATGTTCAACTTCAACCTGCACCTGTGCATTGGTATGGTTCCAGAAAGTGGGGCTGTTTCCAACGATCCGGACCCTGGTATGGCCGGACCTGAAGGAATTCAACAGGTCTTCAATTTTTTCATGAAAAGGGAGCTTTGACACCGTAAGTTGTTCGTACGAGATATCACGCGATCGCTCGTACAGGATCTCAATATCATCGATCAATTTTTCCTTGTCGAAGAACTCATTATGCTCAAGACCCGTCATGATACGGTACAGGCCATTTGCCACCCTATCGTGCACTTTTTGAGAAGTTTTAAGCTGATGTTCCTGTATCGCCTGCCGGGATTCATGCTCTATCTGCTGCCGCCGCCGCCGGTGCCGTTGAATAATGAAAATGCCGATGGCAATAAAGATCAGGATGGTTAGCACCAATACAAACCATTGTACAATAAGCTGGGTTTGTTTTTGTGTATTATCCTTTTGCAGCTGAAGATTGTCTGCCTTGTTCTTCGCCGCTTCATACCGGATCAATGCGAATTGGTTCTTGGCTGCGTTCTTCGCCGTTTGAAGACTATCCGTCAGGTACTGGTAACGAATAAAATAAGGTTTCAACAATTTAGCGGGGCTGAGTGTAATAAGTTTTGAAAGTGCTTCTACTTCGTCGTCCGGACTGTTCATCTGCCTGGCAATCCTGTACCTTTCCTCCGCATAATAAAGAGCGGAATCAGGCATGGAGGCTGAATAATAATCCGACAGATGCGCGTAGCTGGCATTGAGCCCCCTGTTGTCATTTGAATCCTTACGGATCTGCAATGCATGCTTAAGCTCATGTGCTGCAGGATAGCTGGGATCTTTAAGCCATTTTGTTCTAGCATAATTGGAAAGCGCCCGGGCATATTCTTTTTTCTGTTCTTTGTTTTTAATCAGCAGGGACCTGTATAGATCGATGGCCTGATCATAGTCGCCTTTCTTCTGATAGGTCAGGGCTATACTATTTAAGGCAATGGCCTTATCGTCCGGATCTTTTATATATCTGAGCGCTTTACGATAGTAATCGATGGCTGCTTCATAGTTTCTGAGGTTAAGACAGATATTGCCCAGCTCATGATAGTCTGAGCTTAAGCATTCCTGATCTTTGTTCCTGTGTTCATGGAGGTAAGTAAGGGACTTTAACAAACTTTCCTGCCCTCCATAATGGTCTCCTTCATATGCCTGGATAATTCCCATATAAGTGTAGGCCATTGCAATTACCAGGCTGTCGGTAGCACTTGTTGCGACAAGATTAAAATAATAGAAGGCTGAGTCATTATTGTTGTTGAAGAAAGATTCTCCTTTTTCCAGGGTTGGTGCAGAAACCGGTTGCAGGGCATCCTGCTTTGATCTGCAGGCCCAAAGACTGGAAAACAGCATTAACAGGATAGCATATAGGGGTCGCACTGATGGTTATTTCTCTTAAAAGTATTGAATTTTCAAATTTTGAAGAAGCATATTATTGATTGGTATTAAAAAAGTGGGGCAAGAAAGATCTTGCCCCACGGGAGTGTACATTAAGGGTTCGGTTTCCTTGGAGGGATGGTTCCGGTTTCGCCGCCGGTATCATCCAAAGTAGTAACCTGACCACCATTGTTATGGTTATTGCCATTGTTGGAATGGCTGGGGCATAAGAATGCCAGGAAGAAACTTAATATAAGAGAGTACATTTTTTTTGATTTTTGAAAGTGAGAAATGACGCTGCCGGTTGCCGGGGCTGCCGGCAGCGGAGTTTTAAGCGAGTGAAGAAGCGCTTCTACTTTTTTTGGGAAGTGTTGTGGGCGTGGATCACGGAAGCTGTTCGTCGCTTCCCAAGCCGGTAACCGGCTTCCGCTTTCTTTGCCCGATGTGAATAGGTTCTGTACAGAGAGCCCCTTAGCTATGGAGGCATTACCTGATTGCGAAACGAAGATAGAACGGGTTAACAGGTTGATTTACAAACAATTCCAATAATTCCGTGGATTCTAAATATTCCACGCAGAATTCCGGTAATACCGGCTCTATTCCTATTATTCAGTCTTATAATTTCATTTATGGCGACACTTATTATTGAATACGCGCAACTGGTTCGGAAAACCTTTGAGCAAAAGCAGGCAAGCGATAAGCTACCTCACGGTTTGATGCAACTGACCCCCGCAAATCTCAAAGACGCATGTATAATGAAATGCAAAAACGGTGTAAACAAACGGGATGAAAGGATCATCAGGGCGTTCTGTGGAGACCTGGATGAATCAAAAAACTGCCCAACGATCATTCAACGGTGCGATACAGATAAGTTTAAACCACTCGTTAACTATCTGAGAAGGAAGTCTGAAAGCACTGATCTAAAGAATATCGAACTCCTCTCCTGGTTAATTGATTTTCCCGGCAGGCCCTGGGAATTGAGAAAAAGCTATTCCGGTGAGCCGGATGCAGATCCGCCGTTAAGTGACAGCGAGTCAGTAGAAGGGGAACCGGGAACAGTAGAAAATACCACGGGCAATCCGCCGGCAAAAGAGCCTGATACACAGGGCGGAATTCCGGAAATTCCGGAAATTCCAGTGCGGCTGTATGGATCAAATGAGAGGGAAAGTGTGGATACGAAAGTAGAAGAAACTGATAATCAAATAAAAAAAGGGAGATCTACGAAAAGGCTGGCGGCCACCGTTATGCTGTCGCTGGTATTGGCAACAGGTGGCGCGTGGTTGTTGAAGGGTATTACAGAGCCCCGCTTCAGCGGCGGCTGCATGTATTGGAGTGAAGATCACTACAAGCCCATAGCTTGCGATCAGAAAATACCGAATGTGATGATCATTTCATTGGATACGGTGAAGCTGAAAAACTTCCGGAAAATAACCAGACCAGACACGATCACCTACCTGGCTATAGGGAAGGTTTGGTATTCTAAAATTGATAACAAATTTGAATTCTATACGGCGGGTGGGGAGCATCCTATTGTTTATGGCCGCCGGCTGAAGCCGATCACCAAATATATAATCGACTTACGCATCCCTTCGGGGACGATCACGAACAGTAACTAAATAAAAATAGCCGCAGGAACTTTCATCCCTGCGGCTATTCTTCCATCTCCTTCAGATCAATACCCTTTATTCTGTATAAGCACTCCCCCACTCAACTGTATTTCATTCAGCGGAATAGGCACATGCTCATTTACACCGGCTTTGAAATTGGGTAGAGCGGATGCCGCCCGGCCTGTCCTCACCAGCTCATAGAACCTGCGATGCTCCCCTAGCGCAGTTTCTACCCTCATTTCATGATAGATATCATTCAGGGTAACCGTTGCACGGTTGGGCAGAATAGTCATATCCGTATTACCTCCGCTGTTTCTTGCCCGTGTCCTGATCTGGTTCACCAGGTCAGTTGCATGGCCCACATTCCCGTTATGAAATGCGGCTTCTGCTGTCCAGAGCATTACCTGCGCAAGGCCAAAGATCCTGTCATTGGTAGGTCCGTCACCAGCACCGCCGCCATTGTTGGTAGGTATCTGGTTAACGGGCAGCCAGTATTTCCTGTTCCAGTAACCGGTTTCACTGGTAGCAGTATTGGCGGTTGTTCCATCCGGCATCAGCTGATTACCGGAGATAACCGTAGCCCTGAACCTCGGGTCGCCGCGTTCAAATTCATTCACCAGGGATTGTGAAGGCACTACAAAACCATATCCCCAGGTATTCCGCGGCGCATCAAACAGGTTCAGCAGGTTTCCTGTGTTTTTGCCGGGGATGTTCTCATAGTTCAGTTCAAAGATCGATTCAGGGCCAAACTCACCTTCCAGCGTCCAGATCTTTGTTACATCCGCTGCCAGTACATACTGTTGTGAATTGATGATGGAATCGCCGATCTGCTGCGCCTGTGTCCATTTCTTTTGCCACATGTATACTTCCAGCAGTAAAGCCTGCGCAGCGCCTTTGGTGGCGCGTCCACGGTCTGAAACAGCCTGCTGGCTTTTTTCCGGCAGCCCGGCCATCGCCTCCCTGGCATCTTCCTCTATAGCGGCCAGCACCTCCGGCTCTTCTGACTGCGGAACATTGTAGTTGCCATCATCGATGGGCTGCTTTATAAGCGGTATACGTCCAAACAGCCTTACCAGGTGCAGGTAGTAATATGCCCGCAGAAATTTGGCTTCACTCAGCACACGCGTTTTCAGGGCATCATCCATTTGAATAGGCGGCACTTTCTGCAACACCAGGTTAGCCAGGTATACGCCTTTATAGTTATCCCGCCAGGCATTGTATACATAACCGTTATCTGATTTTGCAGTGAACAATTTCAGCTGTTGTATCAGCTCCTGGTCAGAGGCGCCTCCGCCTCCTTTATTGGCATCGTCTGCCATGATATCTCCGAAGGATGACGGGGAATACCCGCCATAAGCCTGGTCCTTCAGCATACGGTAAGCGTCTGTAACAGCCCTTACCGCATCTTCAGAAGTTACATAATAAGTAGCGGTGGACTGATGGGCCGTTGGCTGCTCATCCAGGAACTTGCTGCATGCACCAAGGCCGGCCATCAGTACTGCACCCAATAATATATTTTGATATTTCATTTTGTACATTGTTTTATGACACCGGTTAAAAAGACAAATTCACACCTGCAGAAAAAGTACGGCTCTGGGGATAGGTACCATTGTCCACCCCTATGTCGAGTGTGCCGCCGGAGCCACTGTATTGCTGCCCGATCTCCGGATCATAACCTTTATACTTTGTGAATGTGAGCAGGTTCTGGGCTGCGGCGTATACCCGCAGTGATTTAATGCCTTTAATGGCGGATTTAGGGATGGTATATCCTATTGTGAGGTTCTGCAACCGCAGGTAAGCACCGCTTTCGAGATAAAAGTCTGATACACGGGAATTATTATTCGGATCGCTGGCTATCAGGCGTGGTAAGGTATTGCTGGTTCCCGGACCGGTCCACCTTCCCAACGCTTCTGTTTCCATATTGTAGTTGGAAATAAAGAAACCGTCAGTATAGTATTTATAAGCTGCCAGTATCTTATTGCCGTATACACCGGAGAAGAACATACTGAAATCGAAATTTTTGTAGTTCCCGCGCAGATTAAACCCGTATGTAAGTTTGGGGATGGGCGATCCAAGGAAGGTCTGATCATTCTCATTGATCACCTTATCACCGTTCAGATCCCTGAAACGGAAATCACCGGGCGCGGTGCCTGCCTGTTGTCTGGGAGCGCTATTCACTTCTTCCTGGGTCTGGAAGATACCATCGGTCACATAACCATAAAAGGAGGCTACCGGATGGCCTACCTGTGTGAGCTCGGTTTGGCCTGGTTTAATATTGCCGCTATAGATCTTTTGTCCTGTCCTGACCAGGTCCAGCACCCTGTTGCGGATGGTGGCAAAATGTACTCCTGCGCTCAGGTTAAAGTCTTTACTGATAGCTTGTTTATAATCTGCAGAAAATTCTATACCGGAATTCTGCATGGTGCCTGCATTCTGACGCGGGCTCTGGGTAAAACCGGATACGGACAGGATATTCAGGTTCAGCAGCATATCCTTTGTTTTCTTCTGGTAATAATCGAAAGAGCCTGTAAGCCGGTCATCAAACAAGCTATAGTCAAAACCCGCATTCCATTGCTGCACCTGTTCCCATTTCAGGTCAGGGTTGGCCAGCCCGGCCGGATCTGCGGTCGGAAATGCAGTAGCAGGGGCGCCTATTGCATAGTAATAGGTATTGATGCCGGCTGAGTAATCATAATATCCAACACTGGCCTGGTTACCCACAATACCCCAGCTGCCGCGTACCTTCAGGTAGGTAAGCTTGTTGCTTTTAGGGAAGAAGGGCTCATTGGTGATATTCCATCCCAATGATGCGGAAGGGAAATTACCGTATTTGTTATTGGAGCCAAACTTGGAAGAACCGTCACGGCGAAGGGTGGCTGTCAGGAAATAAGTACCGCGGAAATTATAGTTCAAACGGCCCATATAAGACAGCAAGCCCCATTGCTGCTGGCTGCCGCCCACCTGCTGATTACTGATGCCGGCATCCAGGTATTGGAGATAGGGATCATTTCCCGGCTGCCCCTGGTTGGATGCATTGATATAGTTGTAGGTGAACCGCTCTGCAGACATACCTGCCAGTATATTGAAATGATGATCATTATTGAGCTCAAATTCATAAGTGGCTGTATTGTCCCAGGTCCAGTTTGTTACCTGGTCCTTTTGACGGTAAAGGCGCGCATTGGGATTATTAAAGTTAGGCGCTACGTTATAGGTAGGCGTAAACTGCTTGTTGTCTGAAAACTTAAGATCAAGGCTATACGAAGTTTTCAATGTAAGCCCTTTTACCGGCTTATATTGCAGATAGGTATTACCCAGCAGGCCGTATTGCGTATAGGGCCAGTTACCATAGAGGTAGTGGATCTTTGCCAGCGGGTTTACGATATCCGAATACTTAGTGGCGGTGTAGTTACCATTTTCATCCTTTACAGGGATGGTAGGATCTTCTGCAAAAGCATCGTTGATAACGTTCGCACCGAATTCAGTTGCCACATTATGGCTCACCGACCTGTTAAACGCGAGACTTTCCCCAAATTCAAGCCCCGGTTTGGGATTAAAGGTAATGTTGTTGGATACGTTGATCCTGTTATAATCTGATCCTACGATGGTACCTTGCTGGTCAAGATAGTTGCCGCTTACCCTATAGGTAATATTCTGGCCGCCACCGCTGATAGCGAGATTATAGTTCTGTATATACCCGTTCCTGAACAGCTCATCCTGCCAGTCCGTTGTGCGGGTATAAGCAGCGGGAGGGTCTGTAAAGGGTGAAGGCTGATTGGCATTCTTATAGGCCTCGTTATTCAGCATCACATAGTCTGAAGCGCTTACCATGTTCAGTTTTTTACGCACCTGGGCAACGCCCTGGTAGGTGCCGAAACTGATCTCCGCCTCTCCGCGGTTACCTTTTTTGGTTTTAATGAGCACTACGCCATTCGCGCCCCGGGAACCGTAGATGGCCTGTGCGGATGCATCCTTCAGGATATCGATGGATTCGATGTTTGAAGGGTCAATAATATTGATATCGTTGGATGCAAGCGGAATGCCATCTACCACATACAGCGGGTCGGAGTTATTGATAGAAGTTAAACCCCTGATGCGTACCTGGGCGCCTGCGCCGGGAGCGCCGGAGTTCTGGGTTATCTGCACACCGGCTGTTTTACCTTCAAGGGCGCCCTGCAGGTTGGTTACCGGCTGATCTTTCAGCACATTGGAGCTAACAGAAGATATAGCGCCTGTTATATCGCCTTTACGTTGTGTACCATAACCTACCACCTGTATCTCATCCAGCGGGGAAGTGCTTAAAGCGAGCGACACCAGCACGCCGGAAGCGGAACCATTCACCAGCTTTGACCTTGCGCCTGCATTCGCATGCTGCTGGCCTGCCGCCGGAGGGGCGGCGGCTTCCAGGAAAGATCCATTTACATAACGGAGGGTAAGGGGTACAAAACCCACAAAGCTGATCTGCAGCACATCGCCCTCATTTACGTTCAGCGAGAAGGAACCATCAGGTGCAGTAGTGGCGCCTTTATGCGTACCCGTGATGATGATATTTACGCCCGCAAGCGGCTGTCCGTCGGCATCTACAATGCGGCCGGTTGCCGGCGGAGGCGCCATGGCAGGGATGTCCCAGGCCCGGGTATTTGCCGGCGCCCTGCGTGAAAGAAAGATGGTCTTTCCCTGTATGGTGTAACCCAGTGGCTGGTCCCGGAGCACCAGGTCCAACAGATCATTCAGCCGTGCATTTGTTACATTCACGGAAACAGCACCGGTATTGGCAAGCATCTGCTCATTTGCAAATACAACATAACCGGTTTGTTTTTCTATAACGCTGAAGACCTGTTTCAGGCTGATATTTTTCGCGGAGATCGTAACATTCTGCGCTACTACGGAAGCCTTCACATGCATAAAAGCAACAAATAGTAATGCGGTGGCAAGTTTCATAGCCCTTAGTATTTTAGTTAGGAGGCCGTTGTGGAATTCAAGGGCCGCACTGCTTTCATCACAGGGAGGATCAGGAATGCATAGCTGTCCCCTCCGGCTGATGGGCAGCCAATAGTTGTTTTTTTGCATAAATTGCAAATGATTTAGGATTTGAAAAAATGGTTCAGCAACTGTTTTGGAAGCGACTAAATCATTCAACCGTCACGGTCATCACCCGTGGCGGTTTTCTGTTTAATCTGCTGATACGTTTTCTTATTCAGGCAGGTTGGCCAAATAATGATAACGTGGAATGTCTGTTTTGTACATTTTCATTTTCAGTTAGTCATACGTAGTTTTAAATTATCAATATAGCCAGCCGGCTAATGTCCCCTATGGTAATACAATTAGTTTCCGCCCTTCCAGCCGCAGATGTACTTCTGACTTTTCAAGGCCTATCAGCAAGCCATTCAGGGAAATATCCTTTGTCATTTTCCCCCAGAAAGTAATGTCGGGCGCACCTTTTTCATATACGACTTCAATATCGTACCAGCGTTCAAGCTGTCTCATTACTTCATGCAGCGTGGCGCCATTGAAATTGAATAGCCCATCTTTCCAGGCTGTTATCTTTTCAATGTCTGCATTGCTGACCACTTTGAGATCTGTTGCTGACCGGCCTGTTTGCGCCTGCTGGCCGGGTTCCAGTATTACGGAAGCAGCGGCTGTTCCGGCGCTTACTTTTATACGGCCTTCTACCAGTGTGGTGCTAATGTGCTGTTCATTCTCATAGGCATTCACATTAAAATGAGTTCCCAGCACCTCTATATTTGTATGGCCGTTCACCTTCACATGAAAGGGCATATTTGCATTTTCAGCCACTTCAAAATAGGCTTCACCGGTCACTTCCACCTGCCTTGTTTTCCCGGTGAACGAAACAGGATATCTCAACGAGCTGGCTGCATTCAGCCATACCCCCGTACCATCGGGTAATACCAGCCTGAACTGGCGGCCTTTGGGGGTTGTTATCCTGTTAAAGTCCACTCCTTCTCCCTGCACGGGGGTATAGGAAAGCTGGCCTGCCTTCAGCAGCACTTTTGCTCCTTTTTGGGTGGCAATAACACCATTTCCCAGGCTATCCAGCACCACCTGCGTACCATTTGCCAGCGTAAGCACCGCTCCATTCCTGCCGGGGGCAATATCCGCAGCTTTTGCCTGCATGGGCGGCTGTACCCGGTCCTTTCTGCCGGGCACCAGGAAATAAATGCCTATGGCCAAAATGGGGATCAATACAGCGGCCCAGCTCCACCTGCGGAAAAAAGATGGTATACGGCGAAGCGGAACGGGATCTTCTTCCCGCGCTTTATCCGTATCCATTACGGCCATCAGCAATGATTGCCACTCTTCACCGGCCGCTACCGGCTCTGCCGGCGCCTTCTCCATCAAGGCTACCAGCTGCTGCTGAAACTCGCCGGACATAGCCGGATCCATTGCATATGCAGCCAACTCCTGCCACTCTTCCTCCGTAAGGCGGCCTGCCGCATGTGTGGACAAAAGATAAAATAGCCGTTCTCTTTCCATATACTATAATAAGAAGATGCATCTCACCCAGGCATGGGCCTATTGCGTTTAAAAAAAAATTTACCGGAATAAAAGGAATAACATCAGCCACCAGCCGGCTTCACCTGCAGCGGCCAGGTACTGGCGGATATTGGTCAGGGCTGCGAAGAGGGTGTTTTTGACTGTTTTGGGGGAAAGATCAAGGGCCGTGGCAATTTCCCGGACGCTCATGCCTTCATTCCTGCTCATCTGGAAGATAAGCCTGCGCTTTTCCGGCAGCCTGCTGATAGCATCCTGTACTAACCGCTGCAATTCATTCAGCCGCAGGGTATTTTCAGTGGTATTGGATGACTGCGGCACTGTTTCCTCATATCCTGAAACCGCCCTTTCCTGTGAAAGGCGGCGCCTTATGTATAGGTGGTACTGGTTGGCTGCGATCCGGAAAATATAAGCAGCAGGTTGCTCCACATGCTGCAGCTTATCCCTGCTGAGCCATATCCGGACAAATGTTTCCTGGATAATCTCCCGTGTATCATCCGGGGAAGCTGTGAGTTTTTCAATAAAAGGCTTCAGCCGTTCCAGGTAGGCCTCAAACAGGATTGAAAAGGCGCCCTCATCTCCTTCCGCTATCCGCACAAGGAGCTCCTTTTCATTATATACCCGGTTTGCTGACAATATGATTGAATTTCGACCCTAAAAGGCAAACGCTAATATATCAAATATATACTCGTTATACCCCTTCTTGCGTATCTTGGAACTATTGATGTAATTCCATGCTTTCCTAATGCGCTATCTAACCATCATCATCCCGCTTCTTAGCTTTTTCTCAACCAATGCCCAGGTATCCAAACACAAGCTGGATTCTTTGGCCCATAGCCTGGAAACCTTTTCCGGCGATACCGCCCGCACCTCCCTGTATATACGTACCAGTAAGGATATCTATGAATCCATGGAAGATCTTTGGTTCAAGGCCTATGCGGTAGATAGCCGGCATCAGCTGCTCTCTGGCATTGACCAAACCCTTTACATTCAGCTGATCCATGAAAGCAAGGACAGTATTGTATGGGAACAAGCATACCCTCTTGACAAAGGCATTGCCAGCGGGCATATTTACCTGGACAATGCACTACCGGACGGGAATTATTGGTTATGCGCCTACTCTGCCCATTCCCTGAGCGCGGATGCTGCTTGGTTCCAGGCCGTGCGGAGAATAAGGATTGTACAGAACGTAGCGGAGCTGCTACGGAAAAACCCAGCTGCGCTCCGCACCGATAGCTTGCAAAAGAAAATACAGTTCACACTCCTGCCCGAAGGTGGTGTACTGTTAGCTGGTGTAACCAACCGCATTGCTTTTAAGGCAGTAGCTGAAAACGGCCTCCCCTGCCCTGTTTCCGGAACCCTCTTTGATGGTAATAAGGCCATCGGGTATTTTAAGAGCACCCATGCGGGCATGGGCAGTTTCCTGCTGCAGCCGCAATCCGGCAGCAGCTATTACGTACGCCTGGACACACCCTTTGCAAACACATCTTACCCATTGCCCCAAACAAGGAAGCAGGGAATGAGCTTCCGGCTGTTGAGCAATAATGCAGACAGCATTAGCTTCCGGATCTATAACCAGGGATCTGAAAAACAGCTTTTTTATTTCAGGCTGCAAACAAGGGGCCTTACCCAGCTGATGGCCGCTGCATCCATAAAAGACAGCCTGGACCTGAAACTGCCTTTGCAGGAGGTTACAGCCGGCGTGGCCGAAGCAACGCTTTTTGATCATCGCCCCCTGCCTGTAGCGGAAAGGCTGCTTTATATAAAACCGGATAAGCGCCTATCTGTTACGGCTAAACTTTCTCAAAAAAGCTATGGCACGAAAACGAAGATCCAGCTGCAGATCCATACCGCGGATGAACAAGGCAAACCGGTTATTGCTCAATTAGGGGCAGCAGGCTACGACCGCATCTATCACCGGCCAATGGATCCAAAAGATATACAAACACATTACCTGCTATCCACCCAGCTAAAGGGTAATATTTACAATCCCGGTTATTACTTTGATACCACTAAAACAAACCGGGAACAAGCGCTGGACCTGCTGCTGCTAACGCAGGGCTGGCGCTCGTATTCGTGGAATGAGGAGGAGCTGAAAAGAACGGGGAGCACGATATTATCTGACAGTACCCGGGGCCAGCTGGTTGCGCTGCGGAAGAAAACAAGATCTACCCAACAGGCTGTGATGTTCTTTGATGCGGAACAGCAACACAGTCAGCTAACCGCATTAGATAACAGTGGATCCTTCTGGCTTTCGCCGGAAAATTTAAAATTATCAGGTAACATTTACATTAAGCATTACGGCGATCAGCAGGACTTTGAATTGAAGGTATACGACCCTTTTGAACGCATTCATAAGATAAAGCCCTGGCAAAAAATAAGCTATCCTTTGGAAGGAATACCAGCAACCGGGCAAGTGAACGAAGCAGATCCTTTTGTGCTCACCCGCGGAAGTATTAAGCTGAAAGCCGTGGAGATCCAGGGAAAAACAACGGCCGTGTTCCGCGATAAATACATTGGCCACCTGGACAGCCTGGCGAAATACCAGCAGCTTACTGACAAAACTCACGGAGGCTGGTTGAATTGTCCGGCAGGTGATGGCGATGAGCGGCCCGTTGAAGGGCAAACCTACATTGTATGGACCGGCCCGAATCCACCCACATCACACCCCTTCTCGTTCAACACCACTAACACCAAACAAATTGTTTATCACTACCCCAAATACACGGAGGAAGAGCTGCTAAGAATGTGGGGGCTGGCCAGGGCAAAAGGTTATTATCCGGAAAAAGAATTTTACCAGCCCGATTATGATAAAGCACCCGATCCCCTACCTGATTACCGGAATACCCTGCTATGGGCGCCTGATATTATAACGGATGAAAATGGAAATGCCACGCTGGAGTTCTTTTCCTCCGATATTAACACGGCTTTTTATGGCATAGTGGAAGGCATTAGTGATACTGGCATGGTAGGCAAGTGTGATTTTGAATTTATGGTAACGAAATGAGTGTACACAAAATAATTATATTTGATCCTGAACATGCTATAACCCAAAAATGATAAACAACATTAAAATCTTAAAATCTGAAATACTTTCAGACAATTGGTATGTACTCCGGAAAATAACTTATGAGTATTCAAAAAAAGATGGTACCGTCTTAACGCAAAGCAGAGAGGCTTATGACAGAGGGAATGGTGCGGTTATTTTGCTGTACAACCAGGCGCAAAAAACAGTGATCCTTACAAGGCAGTTCCGTTTGCCGACATTTGTAAACGGTAATCCATCAGGCATGCTGATCGAAGCCTGTGCAGGCTTGCTGGACAAGGACAATGCAGAAGACTGTATAAGAAGGGAAACCGAAGAAGAAACCGGCTACAAAATAACCGAAGTACAAAAGATCTTTGAGGCTTATATGTCACCCGGTTCTGTGACAGAGATCCTATACTTCTTCATTGCAGCATATGCAAAAGAAATGAAAGTAGCCGAAGGCGGTGGTGTTGAACATGAAGAAGAGAATATTGAAGTTTTGGAGATCGGCATTAACGATGCCATGAAGATGATTGAAACGGGTGAGATAAAAGATGGTAAAACAATCATGCTGCTGCAGTACATTAAATTAAACAAGATACTGTGATCTACGAATTCTCCCAGGCCTATGTTAAAAAAGTATAGCAACCTGATTTTGGCATAATTCTGGCAGTGCGGAGGCAAATCTTAACCTAACACCATGAAAAAAATAGCAGCGCTTATCCTGGCCTTGTCTGCCACTATACTGGTTTCCTGCGGCGGCAAAGGCGATAACCCAACTCCGGCAAATGACGACGCAGCCTCCTGGAAACTGGGGGATTACTCTTACGTAAAAGGCGGTTCCTCACAATCCTCCCAGACCTCAGACGGCAAAACGATTACAGCCATTGTTGTCAGCACATCAGGCGATGGCGGCAACTATGGTGCATTTTCCGGCAGCGCTGTTACCATTACCTTTTACAGCAACCTGGGAGAAGGTACGTACACGCTGGGCACTACCGAAGCAATGGTAAGCAACCCAACTTCAAAGATCATCAACATTGACTGTACTATTGGCACTGCAGTAAGCACCGGCGCTGTACTGTATGACAGCGTAGCCGGCGGCACCGCGGAAGTAACAAAAGACAGCAAAGGGAAATTTCATGTAACGGTTACCACTCCGGTTACCCTGACTAAGAAGATCAGCACCGGCGGCGGTATACCAGCTGCAAAAGATAGCTACCAGTTTACCCTGAAAAATGGGAATTAAAAAATAAAAAGGCATCATGTGCATATAATGCCCCCAGAAAGTTTCCAGCTTTTTGGGGGCATTACTATTAGAGGGCTTTGATGTGCTGTTCCGGAGAATAAGGAAGAATTGTTAACACTCAGGGAATTACTGTCTAACACCGGCAATTGTTTATGCCGCAACTTTGTGGTGTGAAATCAATCCTATTGCCATGAATTACTCAAAGCTCGCTTTTACCGACGTTATTAAAAAGATCCAGAAAAAACTGGGCAGCCGGGATACTTACCAGCGGGTAGAAAACATGAGCTATGTGGACGGACTGACGCCGATAGAAAAGGAATTCATCAGCCAGATGGATAGCTTTTACCTGGCCTCTTCCGGGGAAAATGGCTTCCCCTATATACAGCACCGTGGGGGCCCCAGGGGCTTCATTAAAGTGATCGACGAGGCAACCATTGGTATCGTTGATTTCAGCGGCAACCGACAGTACATTTCGGTGGGTAACATCAGCAAAAATGCGAAGGTTTCGCTGATCCTCCTATCCTACCCTTTGCGGGCAAGATTAAAGATATATGCCGAAGCGGAAATTGTGGAGATCAATGAAAACCCGGTTCTTTTTGATCAGCTGAAGCCCGAAGACTATAAGTTCAGGCCGGAGCGGATCATGCTGTTCCACATTAAAGCTTATGACTGGAACTGCTCGCAGCACATTACACCCAGGTATACCGCCGCTGAAATAGAGACCATCCTGGAACCGAAGGATGAATATATCCGGCAGCTGGAACAGCAGCTTACCGACCTGCGAAAGGAACTGGAAGAGCAGCAGCATAAGCCGGATCGTTTGACTGACAAAAAATGACCTGACAATTTTGAACCCTGATAAATTAAAGTAACGAAGACTTAAATTTTATAATCATGAAAAAAATAGCAATTAACGGATTTGGACGTATAGGACGGGCAGCATTAAAGATCATCTTAGAAACGCAGGACCTCCAGGTAGTGGCCGTGAATGACCTGATGAGCATCGAAAACGCCGCTTACCTCCTTAAATATGACAGCAATTACGGTAAATATCAGAAAGAAGTGCGGGTGGAAGGTGATAGCATTCTGGTAGACGGAAAACCCGTAAAATATACCAGCATAAAAGATATCGAAAGCCTGCCCTGGGCAGCGGTGCAGGCCGACGTAGTAATTGAAAGCACCGGCATTTTCACCAACATGGCCGCTGCTGAAAAACACCTGGCAGCAGGGGCTAAGTTTGTAGTGATCTCTGGTCCTACCAAGGATACCCCAACCGTAGTACATGGCGTAAATACAGAAGACGGCAAAGTATCGGTTTTTTCCTGCGCAAGCTGTACCACCAACAACATTAGCCCCGTAATCGAGATACTGGGCCGCAGGCTTGGCATCAAAAAAGCCATCCTGAATACCACCCATGGCTATACGGCCTCTCAAACCCTTATTGACGCACCCTCCAAACGGGAGCCACGCATGGGCAGGGCAGCAGGCATAAACCTGGCGCCCGCTGCTACCGGCGCCGCCATAGCCACCACGAAAGCCCTGCCTCAATATGCGGGAAAGTTTGATGGGATCGCAGTAAGGGTGCCCGTACCCGTTGGCTCTATATCCGACATCACCTTCATTGCTGAAAGGGCTACCTCAGTGGAAGAGATCAACAACATCCTGATCGAGGAATCAAAGACCTCCCGGTATGAAAAAGTGCTTGCCGTAACCGACGAGCCGCTTGTATCCACTGATATTATCGGCAGCGCTTTTGCCGCAACCGTTGACCTGGAAATGACCCGGGTAGTTGATGGAGACCTGGTGAAGGTAATGGCCTGGTATGACAATGAGTGGGGTTTCACTAACCAGATGATCAGGCAGATCCAGTCCATCTAAAATCAGTTAACCCGGATTCAGCGTAACATTAATTCAAATAAATTATGCCAAACAATACAGCACCGTTCCAGGTAACCTACCTGGGCGGACCCACCGTAATTATCGAAATAGGTGGATTAAGATTAATGACAGATCCCACACTTGACCCGGCAGGTACCAAGTTTGTACTTAACGAAAGAAGCACCCAGGAGAAATTTGCAGGGCCGGCAGCTTTTCCCGAAAACCCTATCGACATCGTTCTTTTGAGCCATGACCAGCATTTTGATAACCTGGACGGCGCCGGAAGGGCATTTCTGAAGGAAGCAAAGCTTACCATCACCACAAAACCAGGGGCAGAAAGATTGAAAGAGACCGGTGTAAACAGTGTAGGGCTTGTACCCCGGGAACATCGTACGTATGTAGCGCCAAACGGCGACCGGATAAAAATTACGGCTACCCCGGCCCGCCATGGCCCCGCGGGAAGTACCAAAATAACAGGCGAGGTAATTGGCTTTCATATTTCTGTTAGCGGGAGCCAGCTGTTTGACCTCTATGTAACCGGCGATACTGTGTATTACAACGAGATCGAAAAGCTTGGAGAGCGCATTGATCCACGGTATATATTCGTATTTGCGGGCGCTGCGCGTCCGCGCGGGCCGTTCAATTTAACCATGGGCAACAATGATGTAATAGATACCGCTCATGCATTCCCAAATGCTACCCTGATCCCTTTGCATTCCGAAGGCTGGTCACATTACACAGAGAACAACAACAGCTTACTGGAGGCCTTTGGGGTGCTTGGCATCAAAGACCGGCTGCAGATCCTGGAACCGGGTGTTGCTACCCCGCTCCAAATAGATTGATCTTATCTTCCCCGGTTAGCCATAAGCTCCTATCTTTACAGAAAAAGCCTATGGTTTTTGTAAATAATACCAAGGAGCGGCTAACTGTACTAGAGCTTAATAGCAGCAACACCGGGATGATCTCCGATGTGAAAGCAACGGATATGACCGCTATCTGGAATGTGGGGGAACGGATGGATATTACCATTGATAAGGTCCCTTATACGCTTAAAAAGAACCAGATCATTTTCCTGACCGAGTTTCACAAAATCGATCACGTAGCACTGGAATCCGCAAGGATGATCCGCTTCAACCAGCCTTTTTATTGTATTGTGAACCACGACAATGAGGTTGGCAGTAAAGGGCTGCTTTTCTTCGGATCTTCCGGTGTGCCGTTAATAACTTTGGAAGAGAATGATACCCGGGATTTTGAATTGACCTGGGAAATGTTCTCCTCAGAGATGAAAAAAAATGAGCTGCTGCAACAGGATATGCTGCAGGCAATCCTCAAACGCATGCTCATTCTCTCTGTCAGGATATTGACGCGGACCACCGATTTCCATAAGCTGGAGAAAAGGCAGGGCGATATTGTCAGGGAATTCTATTGGCTGGTGGAAAGACATTTTACCCGGGAGCACGAAGTGGCCTTTTATGCATCCAAGCTCAATAAATCTCCAAAAACGCTTTCCAATCTCTTTTCTGTTTTCTCAAAACGCAGTCCGCTAAATATCATTCATGACCGCATCCTGATCCATGCCAGGCGCCAGATCAACTATTCCAACCGGTCCATCAAGGAAATTGCCTATGAGCTGGGTTATGACGACATCCAGACTTTTAGCCGTTTTTTTAAAAGTAAAGAGGGCATGTCGCCTATGCAGTACCGCGAAAAATTTGACCTGGCTTCCAAACAATCAAAAAAGCTTTCCGGCACTAAAATTCCGGCATAGGATCAGTACATTTGGATATAAATTTACGATTATGGATACAAGAGAAACCATCCCAACCGGCGGCAGCTTTTACCCGCTGGTAGCGGAACTTTTTCAGCAGCAAAAGAAAGCAGCCATACTGTATGATGATAATGGCGTTACCCGCGCGAATGGTATGATTGAAAGCATCTTTGACCGCGATGGCAGGCAGTGGATCAGGCTGGATGATCAAACGGAGATCCGGATCGATAAATTATATGCGGTGAACGGCACTTTCTCTTCCGACTATTCCGAATGCTAATGTTGCAAGGGGGGGAACAGCCCTTTAATCACGGTAATAAAACTTCTTAATATAGCTCTCTTCCATTTTACCATCCTCCGTTATTCTATAACAAATCGTAAATTCTAAAAGAGGCTTTTCATTATACTCATTGCGGAAAACCACCTTTCCATATGTTTCCCCGGTATCGGGATGCAGGTATTTAATTTCGATCACGTTTCCGTTGCCGTCATACTTTTCAATGGTACGGCTATTGGCGTCAAAGCCGGCGGTCTCAAAATACTTTTTATCAAATATTGAGATCGCCCATTCCATATTTTCCTTTTTCAGCATATCGTGCAGCGCTGCCATATCATAGTAGCCAACCATGGTCTCTACATTTGAAATAAGCGCACTCTTTTTTGTGAGCACATTCCCCTGGCGGATCTCTTCCTCTACTTTGTACAGCTGCATTTTTGAATCATACCTGCCATAGTACTCGGTTTTCTCAACCTGCTTTTTGGCATTATAGAAGAAATTCTTTTGTGAGGATAAATATTGCGTGTCGTTATGCTTGCAAAATTTCTGCTCTTCTATTAGCAGCTGGTTATTCCCATATACATAAATGGTTTGATCTGTAAACTGGTTATTAGTGAAGCTGTGCTTTGCCAGCAACGTTCCATTCTGATAGGTGAAATCGGTTCTCAGGATTGTTCCCTCTTCAGTTACTCTTGTTTCAGAAACCTTTAAACCATTTTGGTAAGTGCAGCTCAAAGAATTTTTTGTTCCATAGTGGATATTGTGATGATGCTCCGAGATCAGCAAGCCTTTTTCAAACTTTAATTCGCGGATAGCAGATGCTTCCTCAACGGAATGCCAGTTACTTTTTCCCAGGATGGCATGCCCCTGGGCCTTAAAAGCAGCGTAGCTTTTAGTTTCATTGCTGTATTTAACTACCCGGTAGTTCTCTCCTGAATATTCATAAACACTTAGAAAGCCATTTTCACCTGAGGCGCTTTTTGCAGTTTCCAAGATCCCGGTTATCTGATCTTTAGCATTATAGAATGTTTCTGTTGTAGTGGTTGAATGCTCATCGCGGTAAACTTCTTTGAAGAGGCGCATGTTTATATATATTTTCTTGTAATATATATAAATAATATTAAAGCCGCGGCAATGTTTATGATCAAACCTTATTGCGCCGCCACCTGGTTAGCCTGATCGCGGTACGTGTCTTTACACAGCAGGCTATCATTCCGCACACCTATTTTCAATTGCATGGGTTTTGCCACCGCATGCTCCGCTTCAAACTGCTCGCCTAACAATATTGAAATAGTAGCTGCAATTTGCTGCTGCCACACCTGCTGCGCTTCCTTGATTTCCCCTGCGGGATCAATATCCGGACCTATAACCGCCAGCCACATTTCACCGGACCCCTTGGCCCAGAAGCCGTGCGTTTGCCAGGTACCGGGGTGCTTCCCTCTCCCATGGTCGGTAGTGATAATAAAGGTGGTATTGTCTTTATAAAAAGGATCGGTTTGCACATAATACCACAGTGCGCCGATCATACGGTCTACATCAGCGGCTTTTTGCAGGTACAGGTCATAACGTCCCCGGTGGGCACATTCGTCCGTTTCACCGAGGCCCAGGAACACCACTTTGGGGTGGTGCTGTTCCACATACTGCTGCATACTTAACCAGGTTAACATATCGTAGCGGGTGCGCCCCTTACCTGTAATATAGTCCTGCACACTATTTACGGCTGCTGCGGTGTCGCCCTCCCCTTCCAGCGCCTCATAGCCGGCATTAACGGAGAAGCCGCCCGGGTGCTCGTTCAGGATATAGGGCAAGATGTTCCAGGAGCTGAAGGCTACTACTTTACCCTGGTAATCCTTTTGCTGGTTGAGAAATTCCAGCACATTGGTATTCCTGTTGGCGATGGGCGCATTTGCTACAAAACGGTTTTCTGTAAAACCGGTCAGCATTTCGCTGTAGCCGGGGTAAGAGATCTTATAGAAGTTCCGCACGTTCACCTTGTTATTCCATTGGCGGTTGCCATACAGGCAGCCCTGCTTTGCGATCACATTCCAAAAAAAGGGCATTAGCTTCTGCCGGCGGATGGCTGCTGAATCGTCCCAGTACAGCTGCCGCATGATCCCGGTATCCTTTACCAGGTCCGGGTCAGACAGCAGCCTGGCATCGGCCCCGTTAAATACTTCCTGCCAGCGGAAGCCATCTGTAGTGATTATAAAAATATTCCTTTTCTTTTCCGGCTGAGCAGTAGCAGCCAGGGAAGGGAGCAGAACAATTACCCAGAGCCAGGATCTCATTTGTACGGAGTTTTTCAAAAGAACGTACAAAGTATGATCCAGACATTAACAGGCGGTTAAATTATTGTTGCTTATTGACCGATCAGCAACCTCAGATCGGAAACCGATACCAGGTAAGACAGCTGCGCGGCATACATATCCGCCTCCGCTTTTGCCAGCAGGGACCTGGTGTTAAGCAGGTCTGTTCTTACGTTCAAACCGGCCGCCTGCTTATCTTCCTGTAATTTCATTTCCTCTTTTCTATAGGCGGCAACTCTTTGCGCCACCGCAATTAATTCCCGGGACTGGTTCACTTTCCGGTAAGCTTTTTCAATATTATTGTTTACCTGCTGTTGTGTATTAATGATATTCTCTTCGGCCTGCTTTAATTGAAACTGTCTTTGTTTAAGTACTTTTTTATTTGAAAAAACATCCTGCAAATTCCATTTCAGGCTTGCGCCTACAATGGGGTTGTTGGCAGGCAGGATGGGGTTCCCGAACTGGTAAGTATATCCCGCAATCAATCCCACATCGGGCAGGCTGCTTTGCCTGGCGGCTTTTATGCCCAGGAGCGACTTTGACTTGTTCAGGTTAGCTATTTGCAGATCGATATTCGAGCTGGCGGCAGCGCTCCGGTATTCATCCAATGCATTTATGAGTTGAATATCAGGCGTTATTGCTTCCAGCTTCAGGGAATCAACCGTAAGGCCTGTAGCGTTTAACAGGTCGCCCATATAATCCTGCATCTGGATATTCAATTTCAGAATGGTCTGCTCCTGATCGGCAATGCTGGCCTGCAGCCCGGCTTTATCTACCGTGATGGTTTTGCCGGCCAGCAGCGCATTTTCCACATCCGTAAGTTTGGATTGGGCTAATGCCAGCTTTGCCTCTGCCTCCTCTTTTTGCTTTTGCGCTATTAATGTTCCATAGTAAAGCTGCTCTATTGCCTGTTTTATTTGCAGGAATATTTTAAACTTTTCTTTTTCGGCCAGTGTAACATCTGTTCTATCTATTTCCAGGCCTGTCCTTATTTTGGCCAGCTGTGTAATGGGCTGGTAAACGGTAAGGCCGGCATTATAATTATGGTGCTCGCCTACTTCAAAATTCTTATCTATATCCGGGAGCAGCACCACATTGGTGGGGCTAAGCGGCAGCTCGCCAATGGTGCCAGCCGGAATGGTCAGCTCTCCCAGGTTAAAGTTGTACTGATAGTTACTGCTTAGGGTGGGAACAATATACTTTTTGATGGCATCTTCTTCTATCTTCGCCTGCTTTTCTTTGATCTGCCATTCCTTTATAGCAAGTACATGATTATTCTTTAATGCAGCCTCTTTCAATTGCTCCAGCGAGTACGATTGAACATCCTGCGCCAGCAGCCGGTTGCCGTAACCGGTAGCCAGCATCAGCAATGATATAATGACTTTTATATTATGTTTCATTTGACAGGTGGCTTTTATTGTTTTTCTAATTCGACAGGTTTTTTCTTTATCCATGCTATGTACAGTACAGGAACAGATATTAATGCCATTACCATGCTCCATACCACACCAAATGCCAGCACACTTGCCAGGGGCGCCCACATGGGAGAGCCTGAAATGATCATTGGCAATACCCCGATAGCTGCTGCCATTGCCGTAAGAAAGATGGGCCGCAAGCGTCTTTTGCCCGATTCAATGGCTGCTTCCCTGATATCAAGCCCATGTTTCATGAGCTCATGGGTATGATCTACCAGGATGATGGCATTACGCACTACAATGCCTGACAGGGCTATGAGGCCAATGAAAGCAGTGAAGCTGAAATAATTGCCGGTAAGGAATAAGCCCAGGATGGCGCCAAACAGGCTTAACGGAATGGTGAGCATTACTATGGCCGTTTCCTTAATGTTCTTGAATTGAAACAGCAATATGAAAAAGATGAGCACCAGGCTTACCATCAGTACTGTAATTAACTGGCCCATGGATTCTTTTTTGTTAAAATCCTCCCCGCCATACTCAATACGGTAGCCATCCGGCAGCTGCAGCTTACTGATAGCCGGCTGTATGGCTGCCAGCAATTCTGAAGGCAGCACATCCGGCGTGGTTTCACTTTGCACGGTAAGGGTTCTTACACCATTACGGTGCATGATACGGCCTGTTTGCCATTGCGGGTTCAGATCTGCGATCTGCCTTAAGGGCACTTCTGCCCCTGTTACGGGCGATCTTAAATAGGTATTCTGAAGGTCGCTGGTAGTTTGCCTGCTTTTCTCATCCAGCCGCAGCACAATGTTCACGGGATCATTACCTTCATACATGTTGGAGACGGCTGCACCACTAAAACCGGTGTACACGGTTTGAGAAATGCTGGTAGTAGTATACCCCAGGCGGCTGGCCTCCTCCTTTAATTTTATGCTGATGCCGTAATAGTCTTCGGCAAAATCATTTCTTACAAAACGGTTACCCTTTTTACTTTTAATAATATTTGCTACCTCTTCTGCGATGGCTTTTAAATGATCAATATCATCGCCAATGATCCTGACCTCTACCGGCGCTTTTAGCGTGGATCCCTGCTGCATGAGCTTTACATAAGTGGTGCCTTCCGGTATCAGCGCATTCACCTGGCTGCTTAGCTCCTCTGCCAGTTCATCCGTAGTTTTTTCTGTGGTAGTGTTAATGAGTATCTGGGCATAGTTGCTGGTAGGGAACTCCGGTGAAAAGTTGTAATAAAACCTTGGGGAAGCAGTACCGGTAAAGGTGGCATAGGAAACTACGCGTTTATCATTTTTTATTAATGCCTGTACCCGTAAAATGGCTGCATTGGTTTTTTCCAGCTTTGTGCCGGTAGGCATCCATAACTCTACTACAAACTGGTTGCGCTCTGCTGCGGGAAAAAACTGCTGCCGCACACCGTTTGAAAACAGTAAACCCGCCAGCACAATGGGCACTAAGCTGCCAAAAATAGTTAGCCGGGGATGCTGCACACTCCAATTCAGCAGGTTATTATAACTATACTGCATCAGGTCCAGCAGCGATTTCCTTTTCTTTTTTTCATGGGCATCAGCGGTTTCCGCCTGCTGGTGCAATCCTTTTTTGATAAAGGTGTAACAAAGCAAAGGCGTTAAAACCATCGCCACAAAAAAGGAGGAGGCCAAAGCAACGGCAACGGTTATGGGTAGTGCAAAAATAAACTCGCCCACTGTACCCCTTAATAACACCATGGGCATAAATGATGCAATAATGGTAACTGTTGCGGCCAGCACCGGCACTACCAGGTCATTGGCGCAACGCCATGCAGCAGTCCACCTGTCAACGCCTTCATCCAGCAGCTCCACATAATTATCTGCAATTACAATGGCATCATCCACCACCATTCCCAATACCAGGATCAAAGCTGCCAGGGATACCTGGTGCAGCTCAATGCTCAATGCATGCATTACGGCAAAAGTTACCGCCACTGTCATTGGTATAGCCATGGCAGCTACTGCTGCAATGCGCAAGGGTAACAGTAGCACCACCACAATGATCACAGAAAGAATGGCCAGGAAAAACTCGCGGATAAAATGCGAAATATTCTCATCTACCACATGGGGCTGATTAACGATGGTAGTGATCTTTACACTGGAAGGGATCACCTTCCTGGCGTCTTCAATCTTCCTGTCAACCGTTTCCCCAAACTTTACAATGTTGTTGCCTTCCTGCATCTGAACGGAAAGCATCATGGCTTTGTTTCCGTTGACCGTAATAATACTCTGCGGCTCTGCATAATCCCTTTTCAGATCAGCCACATCGCCCAGCTTAACCACAGCGCCTGACTGTGAGGTGCCTACTATTTGATTTGCCAGGTCTGTTTCCGTGCTATAATACCCATTGGTATAAAGCGGCGCTTTACTGCTGCTTGTTTTTACCTCGCCGGTGGCGTTAATACTATTCTGGGACTGTAATAGCTGCACTACCTGCTGCGTGCTTACGCCGTAGCGGGACAGCTTTTCTGAGGTGGACGATACTACAATTTCCTCCTGCTGCTCACCGATCCGTTTTATTTTTGAGGCAGCTGGTATCGTACGCAGATAATCCTCCAGCTTTTGGGCATAGCGCTTTAATTCCTCATAACTGGCAGTATTGCTTTCCAGGCCAATAACCAGGGCTTCAGTATCGCCAAAATCGGAGTTAACAACAGGCCCCTTTACCCCTTCCGGCAGATCAACCTGCCTTGAGATCAAGAGCTGATGGCGCAGCTTACTCCAGAAGATATCCGGTTGTTTTACACTTTCTGTAAGCTCCACATTCACTACCACTACGCCATCTTTTGTGGTGGAATATGTTTTGGATTTGTCAACCTCTTCATATTGAAAAAGGTATTGTTCCAGCTTTTTGGTAACCTGGTCTTCCACCTGCGCGGAGTTAGCGCCCGGGAAATATGCCACTACCAATCCTTGGCGGATGGTGATCTTAGGGTCTTCCCTGCGCGGCATATTCAGCAAAGAATTTACACCAACCGCAAAAAGTAGCAACAATACCGACAATGTTACATGCTTATACTTCAGTGATGCTTTAATGATGTTCATTACAATATTATTATTTGGTAATAGCAATTAGTGACCCATCCGACAGCTTTTTCTGCCCGCTTGTAACAACCACCTCCCCATCTGAAAGCCCGGATACTACCTCGATTTTGTTATCGAGCATGTGCCCAAGGCTTACCCTGCGCTTAAACACCTTGTTCTGTGCTTCATCTGCCACAAACACAAAGCTTTGGTTGGAGAGATCCTGCTGAATACATTCTGCCGGCAATAAGATCGCCTGCTTTTTATTGTTGGTGGCAATACTGGCTTCTGCGATCATGCCCGGGCGAATGAGCAGGCCGGGATTCTCTATTTCAATTTTAACGGTGAAAGCCCTGGAAGTAGCATCTGCAGCGGATCCCATCTCTATTACCTTACCGGTAAATACTTTATCAAGGGAAGAGATCCTGACGTTGGCAGCCTGCCCGATCTTAACTTCATGCAGCTCCCCTTCCGGAACATAGGCCAGCACTTTTACCTTTTTGATATCAGCCAGTATAAACAGCGGCATCCCTACATTAATGATCTCCCCTACTTCGGCCTGCCGTTTAAGCAATACGCCACTGATGGGGGCATACAATCTGGTATCGGATAAATTTTTCTGTTGCAGCTGCTGTTGCAGCCTGGCCTGCTGCAGAGTGAAGGTTATTTTAGAAAAGTCGCCTTCACTCAGGCTGCCGCGGTCATGTAATATTTTCAGGCGGTTAAATTCATCGGCGGTATTATTTACCTGCACATCTGCCAGTCCTTTGGCAATGGAATAATTAGTGGGATCAAGGCTGGCGATCAGCTGCCCTTTTGAAATATTTTCGCCTTCCTCATTGGACACATAGTTAACCTTACCGGCCACCATAAAGCCTAATTTCACGGTAGTGCTGCCTTCAATATTGCCGCTTACCGACACCCGGTTAGCAATCGTATCCGGGTGCACCACCTCTGCTTTAACAGCAATGACTGCTGCATTGCTGCCCGGTGTATGTGCTGTTTTGCCCTTACAGCTGGCAAGGCATGCCAGGGCAAGCATGAGGGGATAAAATAGAGATCGTATCATCTTTATTATGTTTTATTATTCAGAGAAATATTGTTCCTGTATTTGCAGATCTTTTATGCCCAGAAAAGCCAGCACCTCTTTTGCTTTTTCAACAAACATGCCATTACCTGAAATAATGAAATAGGTTTGCTGCATGGTGTTTGCATTCAGTACAGCTTCTATATCCTCCTGCTGAAATGTTCCCGGATGGTAGCTTATAAATAACCAGGCAGGGAAATGCTTTTGCAGGATCTCTAATTCTTTCCGGAACTGATGCCGGCTGCTTACAGAACAATAGATCAATGACACATGCTTATAACCACGTTCTGCCAGCCTTTTTTTCAGCACAGGGAAGATGGAGGCCATTCCCAAATCATCTGCAAAGAATATATAATGAACACCAGGCACCTGAAGAAGGTTTTGTACTATTGAATAAATTCTACAGTGCAAAACAACGAAAACGGGGGGAGCGTATTTTTAATCTATCTTAAAAAATGGGAAAGCGGGTTAACTATTTCTGGGCTCTTATAACACTGAGGGTTTGTTGTGTTATGCCCAGGTAGGAGGCTATATGGCCCAGCGGCGCCCTGGATAAGATATCCGGATAGTTGGCCATCATAAACTTGTAGCGCTGTTCTGCTGTTTGGAACTGTACGGAAAAAAGTTTGTCGGAAAACCGCTTCAGATTTTCAATAGCCACCATAAAGGCAAATTCTTTGAAAACATTGATCCCGCTAAACAAGGTATTAAACTCTTTGAAGTGGATCACCCGCAGGGTGGCGTTTTCCAGCACTTCCCTGCCATAAGGGTCGGCGTTGTTAAAATAAACAGCGTCCACAGACATGGTAAAGCTGTTCTCATCAAAGAAAAAATGGGTAATGTCTTTTCCGTCTTTGTTATAGAATGTGCGGAGCATTCCTTTTTCTACAAAATACACCTTCTGGGAGTGGTTATCAGGCTGCATCAGGATTGCTCCCTTGGGATGATACTCCTGCTTAAAAGCCGCATCAATGGCTGCGCTTTCGTCGCCGCTCAATTTTACTTTGGTATGGATATATTGTACCAGGTCCATGGCTAAATAAAGGTACAATCATTTTTTAAGGGAACAGCGCCAAAGCGCTGAAAATTTGGTTAGTTGGGGTATGGAAAGGCAATATTGATCAACCTAAGCGCTGATATCGTTCCTGTACTAATGTGATATATTTTTGTTTGTATTCGTCTGAAAGAAAAGAGGGTCAATCCAATTAAATTATATGCCTTTAAATATAATTAAGCCATTTTTAAGAGAATTATATTTATTTACATATAATTTTAATTCAACGCAAGAAATTGAAGCTCACACCTCCTTCTTCACCACCCCATCAAACTCCACCTTGAAAGCTTTTGCATAAACCTCCATTTGTTCCGGTATAGATTCATTATTGTCCATCCAATCCAGCTGGATCTCTAACGGATCACTGCCATTATTAAAGTACAATATCAGGTAATTGAACGAACCGCTTTCGCTGTTCTCATTCCTTATACCATAACTGCGCAAGGTGTTCCATCCATAGGAAGACCCCTTATACATAATTCCTTCATGATTTAGTTCCATCACCAGGGAATTTTTAATAGCAATCCAGGTACAGCGGCCAAATGCAATAAGGCCTATAATAAAAAACAACCAGCCGAAAAATGAAGCAACACTCTTACTTGCAAGCCAGTAAAAGCCCTGGCATGCGGCCAGGAAACCGATGACTGCAGCTACTGAATAAGCAACGCGGTGCCTTCTGTATTGTACAATGGGTAATTCCATCAGGATAGCATTTCCGGTAATATTACATCATTCATGACAACACCACCAAACAAAAAATCCTCCCCTCCCAAACTTTTTACAAACCACCCTCGTATATGTAACGGTTTTGTATACGGAAGCATTATTCTTAAGGTCAACAACCCTGTGGCCCTGCTATACACAGGATCTTAACCTATTTAAAACACATTTATGAAAAGGAAAACTGTAAAACAGATCCTCCTGTGGGGAGGTGGTATATTCCTGTGCCTGACAGTAATATTAGCGGTGCACATTTATATGGTTACACGCCCCAAGGCCCCGGATGCATATACCCGTATTATGGCGCGGATAGATATTAAACAGCCGCTTTCACAGCAGGATGCGGATAAGATCTCTTCCTGGATGTACCAGCAGCAAGGGGTAGACCGCGTAATGGTAAACCCGCAGTCCAGGATCGTAGTGTTTACTTTTTTCCCGGTGAAGACCAGCGCTACTGAGATCGTGCGCAATTTTAAAACGGCGCTTCATTATCCCGGGGACCGGTATATGCCAAGTGCTGAAGAAATGAGTCAGGGATGCCCGGCTATGAGCGCCTCCTTTGCGTCTAAGATCACCAGCATTGTTAATTATATTCTTTAAATAGCTAAATCAATCAACCCATATGAAAAAGTCAGCATTGTTATTTGTCCTTGGCCTGGTTGCCATCTTCGCAGTAATGGAATCCTGCAAGAAAGACAAGAATACAGAAACTCCCACCAAAATGACATTGTATGATTCTTTAGGCGGCACTACCATGGTAAGCGACCCTGCCAATGCAGGCATGATGATAGAAAAGGGCCGCCTGGGCCTTCGTTCTGTAGTGGACAGCGCCATTTTTGTAATTGCGGGCGATTCAAAGCTGAATGGTTTCTTTACCGTATTGCTGGCAGAGGTAACTTCCGGCAATACCAGCGGTTTCCAGGCGCTGAGCAAAAACCTGACAGACTTTTTCTGTGTGGCTACAGGCGCTAAAAACTTTAAGTATGGCGGTAAAAGCATGGTAGCTGCACACGACCCGGCCCAGAACGCCCGTATGAACGGTAAAGCAGCCAATGCTGATTTTGATGAGTTCATAGTAGACCTGGTAGTGGCGGCTAAAAAGAACGGCCTTTCTGATCAGCTGATCGGCCAGGTTGGTAAATTAGTGGAAACGGTGCGCCCTGCAGTGGTACAGAAATAATTGGGGTTTCATAGATACAGTAACGTGCCTCAACGAAAGTTGGGGCACATTTTTTATCTCCACTGAAAATAAAAACAGCTCCCCTCCCCTGGTACAGACTTTACCCACACCTTACCACCCTGCGCTTCTACCAGCAGCTTCAGGATGTTAAGCCCTACACCGGTTCCCTTTGTATCATCCTCATTCAGTGTTTCAAATAAACGGAAAATGCGCGTGTTGTCTTTTTCTTCAATACCGGGGCCATTGTCTTTTACATAAAATTCATAGAACTCTCCTTTTAATGCGCCGCCTATACTAATTACGGTTTCCTGCTTATCGTTGTATTTAATGGCGTTGCTTAATAAATTCTGAAATACCTGCCATAACTTTTGCCGGTTGGTATGCAGCACGGGCAAATCCGGCTCAATATGGATCTTCACATGATCCGGCGGAAACAGCAGCTCTACCAGCTGTTCCAGCAGCTCCTGCACATTCACCTCTTCCGCTGCCTGCTGCAGCGGGTGGTGGCTGCTGTATTCCAGTATGGCGGAGATCATATCAGAAAGCTGGGTAGCAGAGCTGATAGCCATTTCCAGGTAGTTCATAAGCTCCGGCGCCTGCTGCAACTGCTTTTCTTCTTTCAATAATAACAACAGGCCGGCTACACCGGAAAGCGGCGATTTAAGGTCATGCGCTACCGTATGCAGGAAGCGTTCCAGCTGCCCGTTCACCTGCTCTTTTTCTACAAGCGTTTGCTTAAGCTCCTGTTCATAGAAATACAATCTTTCAAACACATCTACCTTGGCGCGGCATATATTTACGTTCAGCGGTTTTAGCAGATAGTCTACCGCGCCCTGCTCAAAGCCCATCATCATATCCTGCTCTTCCTTATTACTGGCGGTTACAAAAATAATGGAGATGTTGCGTGTTTCCGGATCGGCCTTTAACAGGCGGGCTACTTCAAAGCCATCTATATCCGGCATCTGCACATCCAGTAAAATAAGCCCGATCTCCTCATGCCGCAGTACTTCCTTTAAGGCATCGCTGCCGGATCCTGCCAGTATAAACTCCCGGTGATCCGCTTCCAGCATGGCCTGCAGCGAATTAAGATTTTCAGGACGGTCATCTACCAAGAGGATGGTGATCTTTTTTGTTCGGCTCACATTCATTAGGATTGGTTATGGCGGTATATTTTATATTGCAAATTCACCGTATCAAAATGCCGGCTTATTTCAGCGGCGTGAATAGATTCTTTAGTACCCAGGGCCAGGTAGCCATGTGGCGACAAACTTTCTTCAAACAACCGTAACACCTGCGTCTGCAGCTCCCGTTTAAAATAAATGAACACATTGCGGCAGCAGATCAGCTGGAATTCATTGAAAGAACCATCGGTTACCAGGTTATGCTGGGAAAAAGTAATATGCTTCCGCAGCTCTTTTTTAAAGATCACACTGTCGTATTTGGCAGTATAGTAATCGCAAAAATCGGCCTGGCCGCCGGATTGTATATAGTTATACGTGTTATGCTTCATGGCGCTTACCGGCACAATACCTGCCCTGGCCCGTTCCAGGTTAGCGGGGTTCAGATCCGTGGCATAAATGCGCGTTCTGTTCAATAAACCTGCTTCCTGTAATAATATGGCCATAGACAGTGCTTCTTCACCTGTGGCGCAGCCTGCATGCCAGATCTTAATAATGGGATAGGCAGCCAGCTTAGGCAGCACCTGTGTTTTCAATATTTTAAAGAACGATGGATCCCGGAACATCTCCGTAACATTCACGGTTATGAACTGCACCATGCGGTTAAGGAAGCCGGGCTCATTTACCAGGCGGTGCTTCAGGTCAAACGCCGCAGGCACCCCCTCATGCCCCATGAAATAAAGGATACGCCGTTTAACGGAGGCCTGCATATAACCGGTAAAGTCAAATCCATACTGCAGCTTCAGCATATGTAATACACCGGAAAGATCCTGATTGCTTAATTCATTACTCATAGGATATACCTGCTTACCCTAACCATACACGCAACAATGAAAAAAGTTTATTTCCGTCCACCGGTTTGGCAATATAATCTGATGCGCCAGCGCTTATACATTTCTCACGGTCCCCGGCCATAGCCTTTGCCGTTAGGGCTATTACCGGCAGCAGGGCGGTACGCTCATTACTGCGGATATGCCGTATGGCCTCATAACCGTCCATTTCCGGCATCATAATATCCATTAACACCAGGCGTATATCGGGATGCGTTTCCAGCTGCTGCAGGGCTTCCTTACCATCTGTAGCCGTTATTACCTGCAGCCCTTTGCCGGATAATAATGCCTTTAAAGAAAACAGGTTGCGCATATCATCATCTGCCAGCAGCACCTTTTGCCCTTCCAGGCTTTGCTCTGCAGGGGCCGGGGCTGTTGCCTGCAAAGGGGCCTGCTTTGCTTCATTTACCCGGAACAGGAACAGCGCCAGCTCATCCAGCAGGCGGTCGCGGGAAAAAGTTGAATCGCGGATAATGGCAGCGGCCTCTTTTTTCAGCTGCATTTCATCTGCTTCGGAAATGTCGCGGTCCAGGTATACGATCAGCGGCTTATCTTTTCCAACCATAGACCTTAACAGTGAGAGCTGGCGGGTGCCTTCCTGCACATTGCTGCCAATATCCAGCACTATGCCGTCAAAGCTTTCTTCCGGCAAAATGCCGGCTGCCTCCTCTATATTCTTTACATGGCGGTATTCTGTGTGCAGCTGCCGCTCGTCGCTGAGCGGTTGCAGGGAGGGCGCCTGCAGCAGGGTGTTACCGGATATTACCAGCACCTTTTTCAGATCTTCCTGCATATGGTATTGAATGCCGGAGAATACGGCTTCCAGGTCATTCATCTGCAAAGGCTTTTGCGTGTATCCCTGTATGTGATCGCTTACCTGTAAGGATATTTCGCCGGAAGAAATAATGTGTACGAGAATATGTTTCAGCTCCGGTGAATTGCGGATCACCTTCAGAATGCTATGCCCGTCAATAAACGGCAGGTTCACATCCAGTATAATAGCTGCCGGCAGGTATTTGCGCGCAAAGAACAAGCCATCGCTGCCGTTCAGCGCTACCACTGTTTTATATCCCTTTTGCCGGGCAAAGTCGCGCAGGATGGTGGCAAAGTTGGCATCATCTTCTATGATCAGCACTACGGTATCGCCTTTGCTCAGCTGCTCGCGGTCGTCTGCAACCGGCGCCGCCTCTTTCTGATAAGCAGCCGGTACGGGGCCATAGGGTATAGCCACACCTGCAGCTACCTGCTGTGTAATGGCTGCCAGGGGCATTACCACGGTAAAGGTGCTGCCCTGCCCTTCTTTGCTTTGCAGCCGTATTTCACCACCTAACATTTTCACCAGCTCACGGCTAATGGAAAGGCCTAATCCTGTACCGCCAAACCTGCGGCTGGTGGAACCATCTGCCTGGCGAAAGGCTTCAAACACCTGCAGCTGCTTATCAAGCGGTATGCCCATGCCGGTATCGGAAACGGCTATATGCAAACCATCGTCCTGCATATGGCATTGCAGGCGTACGGTACCTCCTGAGGGTGTAAATTTAAATGCGTTGGACAGCAGGTTCCGGATCACCTGTTCCAGCCGCTGCCTGTCTGTATGAATATTGGCGGGCACCCCGGGCGCTACTGTTGTAATAAAGTGGATCTGTTTTTGTTCCGCCACAAAATAGAACAGCTGTTCCAGGTCGTACACCACAGCGGCTATGGGCACCTCTTCTATATTGATCTCCAGCTTACCGGCTTCTATCTTTGAGAGGTCCAGTATGTCGTTGATCAGCTTTAACAGGTCGGAGCCGGAGCGGTGAATAATGCCGGCGTACTCCATTTGCTTGGCGGAAAGGTTGCGTTCTTTATTTTCTTCCAGCAGGCGGGCCAGTATTAACACGCTGTTCAGCGGTGTGCGCAGCTCGTGCGACATGTTGGCTAAAAACTCCGATTTGTATTTGCTGCTTTGTTCCACCTCCTGCGCTTTTTGGGCCAGCTCCTGCCTGGCCAGCTCCAGGGTATGGTTCTTGGCTTTCATTTCTTCATTAACCTGGCGCAGCTCCTCTTCATGCACCCGTAATTCTTCTTCAGAGGCGCGCAGCTCATTATTGGTTTGCAGTAACCTGGCCTGTTGTGTTTCCAGGATCTGCTTTTGGGATTGTACAGTTTCCAGGAGGCTTAATACGCGGGTTCTGGAAATAGCGGCCTGGAAGCCAATGGCAATAGCATCTGTAACGCCTTTTAAAAAGGTTAGCTGCTTGGGTTGTACTTCCAGGAAAGAAACCAGCTCAAGTACACCTATTAACCGGCCATCCACCCACAGCGGCATATATAACAAAGCACCGGGCTTGCCGGCCATGGCAGCGGCGCTTATTTGCCAGTAATGGGCGGGAATATCTTTTAATACCTGTATCTCTTTTTGAGTGGCGGCCTGCCCTATCAAACCCTCCTGCAAAGCATAAGCTTTTACGGCGTTTGCCGGCAGGGCTACACCGGCGGCCAGTTTCAGCAGCTTTTCCTCTTCATCATAATAATATACTGCGCCGGCAGGCAGGGCCAGGTATTGCACCAGTGTTTGCAGGCATTTTTCCGCCCGCTGTATAATGCCGTTTTGCCCGTGCAGGCTTTCATTTACCTGGCCTATACCGCTCAGCAGCCAGTTCTTTTCATTGGTAGTATCGTTCAGGCTTACCAGCTCGTTCAGCTTGTGCCTTAGCTCACGCTGCGCTTTTATACGGTTGTTAAGCTCCTGGTAAGAGATGATCATTAATATACTGGCTACCAGGAGAATTAAAAGGGTGTTAATGGCCAGCATAACCGTGGCGCGGTTCACTGCACGGTTGCTTTGCTCATTACGGATCACCAGCAGGCTTCTTTCCGCGGTTATCAGGTCTGCCAGGTTGGTGTGTACCTCGTTCAGGTATTTCCTTTCCTCTTTTGTAATAGGCACTACATGACTAAAAATATAGTTAGTGTCCAGTTTGGTGTCCAGCCGTTCCCAGAAATTCAGCAGGGCAATCATGTTATTCTCTATCTGTGTGGCGCGCCGCGCTTCAGCAGGATTATCGGCTACCATTTTCTTCAGCTCCTGCACCAGCGGCAAAGGCTTGCTGCGCTGGGCATAATAAGGCGCCAGATATTGTGTATCATGTGTGCTGCGGAAAGTGATGCCGGCGGATTCTATTTCATACACCAGGCGGTTAATCCGCTGGCTCATGGTAATTACTTCATAGGTATGCTCTACCCAGCCGGCTTCGGTACGTTGGTTTTTAAAGGTCAGGTAAGAAAGCATCCCTGCTGTGATCACTAATGCCAGGGCCACCCCAAAGCCCAGGAATAGCCCTATCTTCAATTTTGGTCTCATATATATGGCGCCGACTAGTGGAAAGGATCAGTTAATGATGGACAAATATATACTTAAAAGTATCAGTTAATTTAATGTTATACAAACATTCGATTGCATTTTATCATTCAGCACAGGTAATGCTCAATCCGCCAAAAAGGCCGTCACCCCTTGCTATAAAACAAACGGAATATTTTTTTTTTTGCTTCGATGGCTTATATTCGATAAAATTTCTCGTTAGGATACCGAACTGACACTTATTTTGACCGTATAACGGTTTATTGAAAAAATTAATACATCACCATAATCCCTGCTCTTATGAATACAGTGAACTATAGGGGTATTCCAAAATTGCCAACATGAAGAAAATCTTATTAGTAGAAGATGATGAAGTCATGCCAAAGATTGTTGAGAGGATCCTGCACCGGGAGGAATATCGCATAGACCATGTTACGAATGGAAAAGAGGCCTTTCAGAAGCTGGATGACACCGGTTATGATTATGACCTCATTATTACAGATATATTAATGCCTTACGCCAGTGGTTTTGAGATCATCAGCAAGGTAAAGAACCGTAAGGAAGGCAAGCCCATCCCGGTGATCATTGTTTCCAACGCAGGCAATGAGGATATGGTGCTGGAAGGTTTTAAGCTTGGGGCCGACGATTTTTTGAAAAAGCCGGTAATGCCCGGTGAGTTACTGATCCGCGTAAAAAGATTGCTCATGCAATATAAATAGGCAGGCGGATTACTGCCGACGCTTTAACTGATCCTACTGAAAAATGAATGTGTTACCTGTATTTTTTACATCTGTCCTATATAACCTTAGGTATGCGCCGCTGATCATACAGATCGCCTGCGTATTTATATTTATTGCCGTTACCTGCACCATTATTGCATACCTGTCTATACTCATAGGCCGCTATAAAGGCCACCGGCATGAAAAAAAGCTGGCTAAGCTGCACCCGCTCATTGACCAGCTGCTGCTGGAAAATGTATTGATGAACGAGGCGCTTAACCAGGAAGATGCTGAAGAAATTCCCCTGGCGGCAGATGCTTTTCACCAGCCGGTGTTCCGCAAACGCTGGGCGCGGCAGGCGCTGATAGACCGGCTGATCCACTACCGCAATAATGTAAGCGGCATTATGGGCGATCAGCTGCGCAACCTGTACATACAGCTGGAACTGGATAAGGAATCCCTGAAAAAGATGAAGTCGCGCAAATGGGATAAAAAGGTGCAGGCCATGGCGGAGCTTACCAGCATGAACATGTCCATAGCCGATGTTACCATTCTGCCGCTTACCAACAGCCGCAACCGTGAGCTGCGTGCGGCTGCACGCCATGCCTATATTAAACTCAGTAAGAACGAGCCCTTCAAGTTCTTTGACCTGGCTACAGAACCGCTGCTGTTATGGGACCAGGTGGAGTTATTCCGCATTATTTCCACTACGGAAAAAATTGCCATTCCCAACTTTGCACAATGGATCACCTATTCTTCCAATAAAAGCATTATCTCTTTTTGCCTGAAGCTGGTAGTACATTACAACCAGATCAGCGCAGTGCCGGCCGTTGAAAAGCTGCTGGATACGCGCGATCATTACCTGCGGGCCGATGCCATCAACTGCCTGGGTAAAATGCAGATAGCGGAAGTAGAAGATAAGCTGATACGCATGTACAACAGCCAGCCGCTGAACTGCCAGATAGAGATCCTGAAGCTGCTGGGACGCGTTAGCAGCGGCAAACATGTTGATTTTCTGCGGCAGGAATTTTTACACTCCACCGATTTTGAGCTGCGTAAGAACGCCGCCAAATCACTGATCAATAATCAATGGGCGGCCAAAAACCTGATCAACGAGCTGGTGGATACCGCTACGGCGGAAAACAAACGCATCCTGAAACATTGCATGAATCCTTTGATTAAATTTTAAACGGCAGCATGAGCTTTTGGCAAACCATAGGACGGATCTATGAGAGCAGCGTTTTTGTATACGGAACGGTGCTGTTATTTATTTATGCCATGCTGGCTATTTTTTCTATGATAGCCGTGCGCGCCTATGCCCGCAAAGACAAGCTGGGGCAGGGCCACATGCTCAACAGCTCCCCCCTGGCCCCGGGTATTACCGTGCTGGCGCCGGCTTACAATGAAGGCCTTACCATTATTTACAACGTACGCTCCCTGCTTACGCTGAACTATCCCAAATACGAGATCATTATTATTAATGATGGCAGCACCGATAACAGCCTGGAACAGCTGATCACGGAATTTAACCTGGTGCAGGTAGATTTTGCCTACAACGTGAAAATAAAAACGCAGCCGGTACGCAAGATCTTTAAATCCACCAACCCCGCCTATGCGCAGCTGATGATCATTGACAAAGTTAATGGCAAAAGCAAGGCAGATGCGGTGAACGCCGGTATTAACGCGGCCAGCTACAACTATTTTGTGTGTACGGATGTGGATTGCATACTGGATAAGAACACCCTACTGGAGCTTATTAAACCGGTAATGCAGGAAGGCAAAAAAAGGGTGATCGCCACCGGCGCTACCCTGCGCATTGCCAACTCCTGCGAGTTTGACCAGGGGGTAATGACGCGTATGCGGCCACCCCGTCAGCTGCTGCCCCGCTTCCAGGAAGTGGAATACATCCGCGCTTTTGTACTGGGCAAAATGGGATGGAGCTTATTGAACTGCGTGCCCAATGTATCCGGTGGTTTGGGATTGTTTGATAAGGAAGTGGCCATCCGCAGCGGTGGCTATGATCATAGCTCTTTTGGCGAGGATATGGAGCTGATGACCCGCATGTGCCGGTATGCGCATGATAATAAGATCAACTACGCCATCCGTTATATTCCAAAAACCCTTTGCTGGACAGAGGCGCCGGAATCCGTAAAGATCTTTAACCGGCAGCGCACCCGCTGGGCAAGGGGTTTGGCGCAGCTGATGTTTTCCCATTTTGGTATGTTCCTGAACCCGCGTTATGGAAAAATGGGCCTCATCATTTTCCCCTATAATTTCTTTTTTGAGCTGCTGGCGCCCCTGGTGGAGATAACCGGCATTATCTATTATATCATCATGATATGCCTGGGGCAGATCAACTGGCCTACTGCTGTTATGCTGCTGGTGTTCGTATATACGTATTCGGTAATGATCACTACCATCGCTATCCTGTGGGACCAGCTTACCTTCCGGTATTATCGCACCTGGAAAGAGGTGGCTTACCTGTGTATGACGCCTTTCATGGAATTTTTCCTGTATCACCCGTTGATCGTATTATTCTCCCTGCGGGGATATTATTACTTCCTCACGGGGAAGAAAAGTACCTGGGGCAACATGCAGCGGCGGGGTTTCCGGCAAAATGTGCCGGGCGCCAAAACGGCCGCCGTTTAACCATAAAACCAATTGAACGCGCGTGGAGTTTATTAAGAATTTTTATGAAGGATTTGTTTTTGTGTATGGCTGTACCATGCTGTTCTGGTATGCGCTGCTGGCCATGCTTTCCCTGCGGGGCATTATCCGGTACCAGCGCAAGAACAGCTATGTGGATCATAATATTATGGTACAATCGCCCCTGGCGCCGGGCATTTCTGTAATTGCACCGGCCTATAATGAAGGGGTTACCATTATCTCCAACGTACGGTCGCTGCTTACGCTGAACTATCCTGTTTTTGAAGTGATCATTGTAAACGACGGCAGCACGGATGATACACTGGAAAAGCTCATTAACGAGTTCCAGCTTGCAGAGGTGGTTTTTGCCTATAATGAACGCATACAATCCCAGCCCGTAAAACGTGTATTCAAATCCGTTAATACGGCCTATGATAAGCTGGTGGTAATTGATAAGGTGAATGGTAAAAGTAAGGCGGATGCCTCCAATGCCGGCATTAACGCTGCTGCATATGCTTACTTCCTGTGTACGGATGTGGACAGCATTATTGAAAAAGATACGCTGCTGCGCATGATCAAGCCCTTTATGGATGAGGAGAACAAAAAGATCAAGGAGGTAGGCGAGCCCTGCCCGGAATGCGGGTATGTGCATGTGGTGGAAGACAGCATACGGGTAATAGCCACCGGCGCTACCCTGCGCCTGGCCAACTCCTGCGAGGTGGATGAAGGCGTGATAACCCGTGTGCGGCCGCCCCGGCACTGGCTACCCCGCTTCCAGGAAATGGAATATATACGCGCCTATGTGCTGGGCAAAATGGGCTGGAGCCTTATTAACTGCGTGCCCAACGTATCAGGTGGTTTGGGATTGTTTGATAAAGAGATCGCTATTAAAGCCGGCGGTTACGACAGCAAATCCTTTGCAGAGGATATGGATATTGTAACGCGCATGTGCACCTACATGATAGATAACAAGCTGAAATATGCTGTGCGTTACATCCCTACCTCCCAGTGCTGGACAGAAGGGCCGCCCAACCTCAAAGTGTTCAGCCGCCAGCGCACCCGCTGGGGGCGCGGTCTGGCAGAGATCATGACCATACACCGCAAGGTGATCTTTAATCCGAGGTATAAACGTTTAGGCCTGATAGTGCTGCCATATAACCTGTTCTTTGAGTTCCTTGCGCCTATTATTGAATTTACGGGTATCCTGTATTACATCTACCTGATCATCACCAACCATATCAACTGGCCCTTTGCTACTATATTGCTGCTGTTTGTGTACCTGTATTCGGTAATGATCACTACCCTGGCCATCTGGTGGGACCAGATGACCTACCGTTATTATAAAACCTGGAAAGAGGTAATGGGGCTGGCGCTGATGGCTTTCCTGGAACCATTTATATACCATCCGCTGATCGTGTTCTTTGCGCTGCGCGGATATTATTTCTTTATAGTAGGGAAAAAACATACCTGGGGAAATATGCAGCGCCAGGGTTTTGGACAGAAAAAAACGACTGCTGCTTAGACCAAACTGTTATACATGCGGAGTGCTATAAAATACCTGTTACCGGTTATAATGTTGTGCAGCCATCTGCCGGCTACGGCGCAGCTATTTGGAAAAAAAGGAAAGGATGCAGAGGAATTGTACAATGAAGCGGTACGGCAAACCAAAGCGCAAAACTATAAACAGGCTATAGAAATATCCAAACAGGCGCTGGCCAAACAACCGGATATGACAGACCAGCAGCTGCTGCTGGGCCGCCTGTATATGCTTACCGGACGGAACGATCTGGCCAGGAAGTATGTAAAGCAGGTGCTGGCAGCGGCCCCGCGCTACCGCGATGCTTATTTTTATGCGATCAACATAGAGCTGTCTGAAAAGAAATATGAGGAAGCTGCCTGCTATGCAGATGAGGGCCTGGGTTATTTTCCCAATGACCACGACCTGATGTTAAAGAAACTAAGCGTGCTGGATGCATCCGCCAACTTTTACAAGGGCGATGCTTATGCCACTACCCTGCTGAACACCTACCCCGAAGATACTACGGTGCGCAATGCCTATACCGGCCACTACCTGCTTTCAGGCAACTATTTCAGAGCCAGGGGCAATAACAACCTGGCGCGCAGCAGCTATGAAAAAGCGCTGCTGATGGAGCCGGATAATGAGGAAGCTACCACCGCTATCACTAACATGTATATACGCTCCGGCAACCTTTCCCCTGCACTGGAGCAGGTGAATACTGCGCTGGCAGGCAATCCATCATCTTATGAGCTGCTGATGCGCAAGCTGTCACTGCTGCAGGATATGCACAGCTATGCCGATGCGCTGGGGGTGTTGCAGCAGGTGCTGAAGTATTACCCGAATGACGCTAAAGCCCGTGGCATGGATGTATCCCTTCGTATGGAAGCGGCAGCTTACTATGCACAAACAGACCCTTACCTGTTATACCAAAGCATACTGGAAAAAAATCCCGGTAACCGGGAAGCATTGGATAAGGTGATTGGGCTGAGCATGTCAAGGGGTGCGTACCGTGAAGCGCTGGCATGGATTAACCGTGGCCTGAAACAAAACCCTAATGATCAAACTTTGCTGGGATTAAAAATAGATGTGCTGGAAAGCGACCGCAAATTCACGGAAGCGGCTGCGCTTACCGGGCGGCTGCGGCAAAGCAACCCCTCATCGGCCGATCTGAAGAACCGTTATGTAAGCCTGAAAGTGGCCAGCGGACGGGATTACCTGTCGCAGCAGCAATATGACCTAGCCCGCGCCGAATTTGAGATGGCCCTGCAGGCTGCCCCTGCTGATACCGCGGCGCTGGATATGCTTGCCAACACTTACCTGGTGCAAAAAGACCCGGCCCGCGCCTTACAGGTATTGGACCAGGCGCTGAACACCTACCCGGATAACACCCGTTTTCTGCTAAAGAAATCGAATATACTGGCAGATATGGGTCGCTATGATGAAGCGGCAGATATAACGGCTGCGCTGCTGGCCAAATATCCCAATGATCCCAAATACAGCAGCATGCTGGCAGAAACCCGTTTAACAGCCGGCCGTATACTAATGCAGGCAGAGGAATATGACATGGCGCGCATACAGCTGCAGGCCGTACTAGCCCGGCAACCTGATAATGCGGATGCGCTGAACTACCTCATTAACCTGGAAAGCGCACAGCAACGGCCAGACAGCGCTTTGTACTATGCCAACCAGGCCCTGGGATACCACCCGGATGATAAAGACCTGCTGCTGAAAAAAGCCAGCATACTCACAGATATGAAACGCTATGAGGAAGCCGGGGCTATCAATTACGCCTTAATGCAGCGCTACCCTTTTTCCACCAAATACCGGAACGCCTATACGGAGAATTTGCTGGCAGCCGGTACCAGCCACCAGCGGAACAATGCGCCGGACAGCGCCCTGCAGGCTTTTAACCAGGTGCTGGCCGTAAACAGCCGTGATTCCCTGGCCCTGTTATACAGCATTAACATTTTAAACGGCCGCCAGGCATATGACAGCGCGCTGCTGTATGCCAACCGGGGCATCCATTATTACCCGGATAACGCAGCTTTTTTACAGAAAAGGGCCATTACCCTGGAAAATAAAAAAGAATATGCGCAGGCCGCAGCAGCAGCAGATTCTGTAGTGAAGCTGCAGCCCAGCGCCGCCAATATAGATTATGCAGATCTTTTGCAAAGCAAAACACTAAAGAACCAATTTGGCATGTTCTTCCTGCATTCCAGCTACGACTACAACGATAATAAGTACAATATTGCCACCCTGGAATACCGGCATTTTTTTAAAAGAGGCTCTTATGCTGCGCGCTTAAACTATGCCGGGCGGGAACAGGGCACCGGCTTAATGGGCGAAGCAGAACTGTATTACACGCACAACAAACAGCTATATTCCTATGCGCTGGCCAGCTATTCCAATGAGCTGGTATTTCCAAAAGTAAGGCTGGCCTACTCTTTATTTAAAACTTTCAAGCACGACGTAGAAGCAGAGCTGGGCGCACGTTACCTGCGGCAGGCCGACAGCGGCAACGTAATTTCCGGGGTAGCTTCATTAGGTAAAACGTTCAAAGATTTTTATGTGAACCTGCGGGCATATTTCATCAGCGATTCGCCGGACTTTTATACCTCCTTTAACCTGACCACCCGTTATTATATGAACCACGGGCAGGACTATCTTTCGTTTATAGCAGGACTGGGCACCTCGCCGGATGACCGCAGCCGGCTGATCCAGTTCCCTAAGCTATCCGGCCTGCTTACCCGCAGCGTGGGCGCCGGTTACCAGAAAACATTCAAGTACCGCACTACCGTGGGCTTATATGGCACCTGGATCAATCAAAAGATCAGCGATATCAATTTCCAGAACCAGTATGATATTTATGTAACACTGCAGCGCAGGTTTTAATCACATTACATGTTCAGGACTATGTTTACATGGATGCTGCTAATAACGCTATTTGGCAACACCGCCTGCCAGCCGGGGCAAATTAACCTGGTAACCAATGGCGCCTCCAAATATGTGATCGTAATACCGGAAGATGCGGGTAAGAATGAAACCCATGCCGCCGGTGTGTTACAGGATTATGTAAAACGCATATCCGGCGCTAGCCTGCCCCTGATCAAAGAAAAAGCCTACCAGCAGCAACCGGCCATTTTTATTGGAAATACCGGCGCGGGAGAAAAGTATGATACACGCCCGCTGAAAAATGAAGGTTTTTTACTGACCACCGATGTGCAGGGCAACCTGTACATAAAAGGCAGCCGGGGCAAAGGTGTGGTGTATGGTGTATATACCTTACTGGAAAAATACTGCGGCTGCCGTAAATACGCCAACATACCGGCCACCGTGCCGCACAGCACTAACCTGCACCTGCCCGCACAGCTAGCGGATAAGCAGGAACCTGCATTCCAGTACCGGGAAACCTACTACCCTGCTGCATTTGATAATGAATACCTGGAATGGCACCACTTGCAGCGGTTCGAAGACCTCTGGGGCCTATGGGGGCATTCCTTTTTTAAGCTGGTACCACCCAATACTTATTTTGCTACCCACCCGGAGTATTATGCGCTGGTAAATGGCAGCCGGCAGGCCACCCAATTGTGCTTAAGCAATGAGGCGGTGTTTAAGGTCACCGTGGATTATTTGCGCAAAGCCATTGCTGAAAACCCGGATGCATTATACTGGTCTATTGCGGCAGAAGACGGCGGCGGCTTTTGTACCTGCGACCAATGCAGCAAAATAAACGCTGCAGAAGGCAGTACCACGGGCACGCTTATACGTTTTGTGAACAGGGTGGCCGCTACCTTCCCGGGACAACAGTTCACTACCCTTGCCTACCAGCAAACGGCCCGTCCGCCGCGGCAAACAAAACCAGCCGCTAATGTGTACATTATGCTTAGCAGCATTGACGCTTACCGGCAGGAGCCTTTAAGCAGCGCGCCTTCTGCTGCCGGCTTCCGCAAAAATCTGCAGGACTGGGGTGCGCTGACCCCTAATTTATTCGTGTGGGACTATACTACCCAGTTCACCAATTACCTGGCGCCGTTCCCGGATTACAACAACCTGCAGGCTAACCTGCAATACTTTGCCGCCAATAAAGTAAAAGGCGTTTTTTCGCAAGGCAGTGCAGACACGTATAGTGATATGGCGGAGTTGAACAGCTATCTGCAGGCTAAACTGCTGTGGAACCCTGATAAACCGGCTACGGATATTATCACCGGTTTCCTGGATGGTTATTATGGCAAGGCCGGCCCCTTTATAGCCCGGTATTTACAGGCCCTGAGCGATACCCTGCAACGCACCAAAGCACAGCTGGATATTTACGGCAACCCGGCGAATAATTCTTCCAATTACCTGTCGCCTGCTGCTATTGATAAATATGCTGCGTTATTAGATCAGGCGGAAAAAGCTGTGGACGGGGATACTGCACGAAGCACGCGGGTACGGAATGCCCGTTTGCCGCTGGAGTACACCGTATTACAACAATCCCGCCGCTTTGGTACGCAAAAACATGGTTACCTGGTACCGGATAGTAACGGGTATATTATAAACCCGCGCTGGCCCGGACGGGTACAAAAATTTGTAGAGCAGTGCAAAAAGGCTGGTGTAACATTGCTTGCTGAAAACGGTATTAGCCCGGATGCTTATCAGCAGGAATGGGCCGTTTTATTTGCCCGCAAATGGGTGAATAGCCTGGCCTTTCAGGCGCCGGTGAAATTATTAAATCCTTATGCACCGGAATACCCTGCCAATAAAGAACAAACACTTACCGACGGCGTAACAGGCACCAATGATTTCAGCGTTAACTGGCTGTTTATTTACGGCAAAGACCTGGCAGCTACTATAGACCTGGGGGCTAACAAAACCATACAACAAATAAGCACGCATTTTTTGCAGGACCCGCGGCATTATATTTTTAACCCGGTGGATGTGGTGGTGGAAAGCTCTGCTGATGGTGTGAATTTTACAGCTGCGGGTATGCAGCAGATGATGAAGGCGGAGGATAATACGGTGCAGATCAATGATTGTAATATTCGGTTTGCCCCTGTGCAGTCGAGGTATGTACGGGTAACGGCGCGTTGCCTGCCGGTGGTGCCGGCATGGCGCGGAGCGCCGGGGAATAAGCTGGCGGCAGTGTGTTGTGATGAGGTGTATGTGGAGTAGGTATTTTTTGAAGGACCAACGCCGGACTGCACCCGCCTGTTTTGAATAACTATTTGGCGATAAGGGGCGTACCGGCGTTGTTGGGGCTATGAGGCGCTATCAAGCGTGGGGCGCCGGGCAAAGGTCCGGGCGTTTGGACCTTCAAAAAAATGTGTACTGCGTGATTACAGGAAAAACGGGAATAGACTACAATACAAAAGCCCGGCAGCTTATAAAACCTGCCGGGCTTTTTATAGATTATTCAACTATTCTCCCAAATAAAAATGAAAGCTATCGCCTCTCAGCCCTATGCGCATAGCTTCTAAGGGAATTACCTCATGCGGGTCAATGTTACCCAGGTTGGCATTACAGCCTATGAGCTCCAGGAAATAAAGCTGCTGGTCCTTCCGGGGTGCTTCCCAGATGATCTTTTCATGGGGGATCTTTGTGAGGATCTCCTGCACCAGCCCTTCGCGTACTTCGCCGGAATCGCGGTACAGGCCTACGGTGCCCATTTCACGCGCTTCTGCAATTACGTATTGCGCACCGGCTTCCATTTCAGCTTTCATCAGCTCTATCCATTTATACGGCGGTGTAATATGCTGCCGGTCCTTATCTTTAGAGCCTACTTCGCTTAATACGGTGCCCAGCTTGGCCAGCTTTTCTATATACCCACACTTTTCTGCATGCGGAATATTGATGGAGCCATCGGATACTTCTATATAATTGATGCCATATTCCTTTATAGCATTCACATAATCATTGTACTGGTTACGTACCAGAAAGGCTTCAAACAGCAAACCGCCAAAGTAAACGGGTATATTATACGACTGGTATGTTTTTATCTTTTCTGCCAGGTTAGGCGTTACATGCGCGGTACCAAAGGCCAGCTTCGCTACATCCACATGCGGGGCCGCTACCGAAAGGAAGTCCTTGGTATCCTGCAGGCTTAAACCTTTATCAGTTACCATTGTAAGCCCGTAGGTGCGGGGCTGTGCGGTACGTCCGGGGATCTTATCCAGGTTAAAATTCATAGTTTCCATGATTAATTCCATGGACAAAGATAGGATCAAATCTCAATGAACAAAATGAACAACTTTACCCTACCCAATAATGGTATATTTAATGCCTGCAATACCCTAACAATAACCACCCATGAACCTCCTTGGCAGATCATTCAAACAAGCCTATGCATACCTGTTTGCCCGGAAAATGTTTTATCCGGCGCACCTGTTCCTGTATAAGCTGAGCATGTCCGGCCTGGGCATCCGCAATTCTGAGAATGATTACCTGTCAGGAGAAAAAGCTTTTATCCGTTACCTTATTAACAGCGGCAAGCTGAATGAGGGGGTTATTCTTGACATTGGCGCCAATATAGGGCATTACTCCATTATGCTGCGTAAGCAGCACATACGCCTGCCCCTTTTTGCTTTTGAACCGCACCCCGCAGCTTTTAAAAAGCTGGAAGCCGCTGCCCGCAGCTACCGGTTCACCCCTGTGGCGCTGGGCGCCGGTGAAGTACCTGCCACTGCAGCCATTTACGATTATGCGGGCGATGGAGGTTCCGAACATGCCAGCATTTACAAAGAAGTAATAGAGCAATTGCATGAAGGGCAGGCAGAGGAAAAACATATTACCCTTACCACCATTGATGATTTTATAGCCGGTAACCAGCTTTCCAAAATTGCCTTACTGAAAATTGATACCGAAGGGCATGAGCTGGGTGTATTAAAAGGCGCTCAAAGGGCCATTGAGCGTGGCCTTATAGGAGCCGTGCAAATAGAGTTCAATGAAATGAACGTAATATCCCGTACCTTTTTCAGGGATATTGTAGCTGTGCTGCCCGGCTATGATTTTTACCGCTTATTGCCGGATGGTTTGAAACCCCTGGGAAAATACAATGTTACCCAATACGAAATATTTGCCTTCCAGAATATTGTGGCGCTGCGCAAAGGCGCCCGTTAATATGCCTGCTTATCGCCCTTGATCATATTCATGCAGGTTTGCAGAATGATCTGGCAATCCAGCCAGCAGCTGTAATTCTCAATATACCACAGGTCCAGGTCTACCCGCTTTTGCATTTGCTCCGGCAGGCGTGTTTCGCCCCGGCAGCCATTTACCTGCGCCCAGCCCGTGATACCCGGCTTTACCAGGTGGCGCAGCATATAACGCTGTATGGTTTGCTTTGATTCCATGTGCAGGGGTATGGCATGCGGCCGGGGACCTACCAGCGTCATATCGCCCCGCAGTACGTTAATGAACTGCGGCAGCTCATCCAGGCTGCTTTTACGCAGGAGCTTACCAATGGGGGTGATACGCTTATCATTTGGGGTAGCCTGCAAAAAACGGCCGTTAGCATCTACCATATCACAATCCTGCACCATGGAGCGGAACTTGTAACAGGTTATTTTCTGATTCTTTAATCCCCATCTTTCCTGCTTATACAATACCGGTCCTTTGGAGGTGAGCTTAATAAGCAGGGCAATGACGGGGAACAGCCAGCTAAACATGGAAATAAAAAGCAGTATGCTGATGGTAACATCAAAAAAACGTTTCAGGCGCTGCCTGGCGGGATCATCCAACGGAGAGGAACGGATGGTTAACAAGGGCAGGTTACCGCAAAGATGCATGCTGGCGGTAGTGGTACAATAGTTATAACAATCTGCAATGATGCGCACCCGTTTGGCTTCCTGCTCACTCATTACAATGATCTGCTGTAGCTGCTCATTTAAACCGCCGGGCATGGCTACTACCACATCGTCAATATCATGCTCTTCCAGGATCCTTTTCAGGTCCGGCAGGGTACCCAGGAACTGGCCGTTCAGGTGTGTGTTGGTTTGCTCATCCACAAAACCTACACAACGGTAACCAAAATGCTCATTATCCAGGATGGTCCTGTAAAAGTTCATCCCCATATCGCCTGTGCCCACGATCAGTACATTCTTTGTATTATAACCCATGATCTGCAAGCGCAGCAGCGATTTTTTAACGATGTATTTGACGATAACCATCCCTGAAAAAACAAGCAGGTTATACAACAGTGTAAAGGTGCGGGGATATGGATAGTATTTAAAAAAGTAAAAGAACAGGAAAGTAAGGAAACAGGCATGGATCAGCATTGTTTTAAGGATAGATACCAGCTCAATGGAAAAAGGCCGGGTGCGAAAGTCGTCATATAAATGTACTGAAATGCCGATGATAGTCCATGCAATTAAGCTGATGCCCAGCAGCAGCCAGTTAAAGGAGGAAAAGAATACATCGCCCTGTCCGGCTATATACCGGCGCGTGCACAGGAAAAACAACGTCAGCACCACATAATCGATCAGCAGCCTTATATAATAACTAACATCTGTATTCCATTTCATAAAACACTTATTTGGGGGTAGAATTGAGGTCAGCGCAATAGCAACTATCTTTTTCTTTTGTATAACAAGTCCATCTGAAGGATCTGCAGCTGATCCGATTGTAAAAATCCCACCGGGGCAATAAACTCAAACCCAAGGTCTTTTACGAAATTATGCATCTCATCAAACAGGGGTTCCCCTTCATACATCTGTACAAAGGATGATTCAAATAGCAGGTAGTCAATACTACGCAGGCTGCTTACCGCGCCTTTCAGCACTTCCTTTTCATAACCCTGCACATCCATCTTTAATAATGCGGGCGATAACAGCCGGATATCCGGCAGCAGATCGTCCAGGCGTTTAACCGGCACCGTTATCTGGTCCGTGTCAGCCGTCTGGGGCATCATATCCTTCTGCAATCCCGACACCTGTAAGGCAGAGCTGGCGTGGGAATAAGCATTGCGGTAAAATTCCAGGCAGCCGCTGGAGCTGCCCAGCGCCAGGTTATAGGTGCGTATGCCCGCAAGTTTGCGGGTATTATGCTGTAACACCTGGAACACTTCCGGCAGCGGCTCAAATGAGTGGATTGCGGCCCGGGGATAATAATGATTGGCGGCCATGGTGAACTGCCCTTTATTGGCGCCTACATCAATAATTACTTTCAGGTCAGGGATGTAATGCCGGCAGTTATGCAGGATCTGGGTGGAGGCTACAGAAGCGCCTTTTTCCAATAACGAAGAAATTCCCCGGCCTGCGGTCAGATACACTTTTGCGGTATCGGCAATTTTAAATAGGAGGTTCATTTTGAGAATTTATAATTCCAACAATCCTGATAGAAAGAGATAGTTTCCTCTACGCTTTTTTCCCAGGTAAATTTTTGTACCTGCTGTAACCCCACCCTGGTAAGCCTTTGGCGGTAGGGCATATTTTCCAGTGAGGTGATCTTTTCTGCAAAGGCCAGGGGATCCGGCTGATCCACCAGCAGGCCGGCAGGCCCCACCACTTCCGGCATGGAAGTGCGATTGGTGGTTACCACGGGGCAGCCTGCTTTCAATGCTTCGCCCGGCGGGAAGCCGAAGCCTTCATAGATGGAGGTGTACAACAGGCAAAATGCATAGTTGTACAGCACATTCAGATCGGCAGCGCTTACATTTTCAAAAATGTGATAGCGCCCTGCTATTTCCTGCAAAGCGATCATTTCTTCCCGGCTCCATTGCTCCCCGCCCACGATCACCAGCTTATAAGCCTCCGGCAGCTGTTTGAGGGCTTTTACAGCTACCCCAAAATTTTTGTAGTTCCTGCGCGCCCCTACATATAATATAAAGGGTTGCTGCAGGTTAAAGGGCAGGGTAAAGAACGGCGGGATGCTTTTATTCAGCGGGTAAAAATCATTGGCTATGCCATGATACACTACCTTTACCTTTTCGGGATTTACAAAGGGATAAAAATGCAGCAGCTCCTGCCGGGTGCTTTCAGAGATGCAGATAATACCATCTGCCCGGCGGATGCCGTATGCCTTTTGCAGAATGTTGGTTAAGCCCCTGGGGAACTTCGTGGCCAGCTTGCGCTCATGCGCCAGATCGTGAACCGTTAAAATGTTCAGGATATTCTTTTGGGGCGATACGCGCAGGTACCCTCCATGGAAAATGGAGGTTTCCGGCAACCTGCAGCGGATGGGCATGTAGCGCAGGTATTTGAAGGGAAGCCTGCTTTCTTTCAGACATGCAAAACGGCTGTAATCAAGCCTGCGCTCAAAAATATTTGCAGAGCTGCGCTGCGTATTCAGCAGGTTCACAGACAAGCCGCTGTTAAAAATACCCTTCAGCAGCTCATACCAGTAAACGGATACGCCACCTGCTTTTTGAATAGAAAATACAATGTTATCCAAGTATACCTGCATAACGGGAATCGGTTAATAGGATATGATAAAAAGGCCTGTGCTTAACGCCCCCAGGCTAAGCGTATATCTTTTTCGTATAGCGGTTCCTGTGCAGGCGCTGTACCATAAGCGCCCAACATAGCTACTATGATCATGATCAGATCTATTTGACTAAAGAAAAAACAGACTGCTACAAAGGCAAAATAGCTGCGCTGGAAAAGCAATACACCGCTGCCAACGCGGGTAAGTATCAGGAAGAAAAACACCAGCGCTACCCCGCCAAATTCAGCCAGTATAAAGAACCAGCGCATATTCAGGTTATGCCCGCCTACGCCTGCTACCCGGAATTCATAGAGCGGCTGCCCGAAAAAATAAGAAGGCGGGATAAAGGTGCTGTTGCCGGCGCCATAGCCTGATAACAGAAGGTAGGGCTCATCACGCAGGAAATCCACCACCGGTAATTCCATATCCCGCTGCAGCGGCATGCCCAGCACAATATTGTTCTTCTGCCATATTTCATTATCGTAACGGTAGGCCGACCTTTCAAAAAGCGCTTTATATACCGGATCGTTACGATTGGCCATATAATGTTTGAGCAGGTAATCTTTTGAAGCTGCCACCGTCATAAAAATGCCTATGATAAGGCCCAGTGTGCACAGTATTTTGAGCCGTACCCCATTGAGCCGGCCGAAGATTACGAATACAACCCCTGCTACCAGCAGGTTAATATAAAAGGTTTGGGAAGCGGTGAGAATGCCTACCACAAAGGCGGCGCCTGCGATCTTATATTCTTTGTCCTTTACCAAAATGGGAATGGCCAGGGATAAAAATGCGCTGAATACTTTGGGCTCACCAAACCAGGCCTGTACCCGCAAACCCAGGGGGCCGCTGATCTGCTGTGCCAGGTAGCGGCTTTGCAGGCCCAGTATTTCACTTAACGCCACATTCTGGAACGTAAGCTGTATAAAGATCTGCAGCGTGGCTATGCACAGGGAGATCTTTGTAATGCGTTTCATGGTTTCGCAGAACGCATCCCAGGATAAAGGGGTTCTTTCCTGTACTATTCTGCTGCCGATGGCAAACAACGGCAGATAGGTTTTAATGTAGAAATAAAGCGGCTTGGTATAAAAAGCATAATACCTGCCACCGGGATAATTAAAAGGATCTTTGTACAGCTGTGTGACCAGGAATACCGTTATATGCGACAGCAATGGCAATAATAACAGCAGCAAATATTCCCTGCGAATGTGCTGCCCGCCGGTGAACAGCCGGTGTGCCTGCTCAATACAAATAAAAGTGCTAACGAAAAAGGTAGCGGTGAATGTGGGCCCTATGGCCAGCATGGTGTAAGCTTCGGAAGCAAAAGCATACAACAGGGTATCTATGATAGAGATGCGCTGTTTGTAATACAAATACAACAGCAGCGCTGCAATAAGCAAAGGCATGGTTTCCCGGAAACATTCCACGAAGAAACTACTGCTTTGTAATATGCTGTAACTGACCTGCATGATCATGAAATGCGTTTGTATAACCCGTACAACAATGTGTTACCCTTCACTATCTTCTTAATACGCATGGTAAGCCGGCTGGTATGGAATACCTTGCTGGCCGTGTAATGATCGGCCTCCACATCTATTACCTGCACCTGCGGGTGTATAACATCTGTAACCGCGCCATACGTCATTTTCCGGAACCATCCCGGAATACGTTTGGTGTGCGTAGCTTCTTTCCCATACCCGATATTCCTGACCAGGGAGGTATTGGGGGTAATGGCTATGCCGTGGTTAAACCATACGGACATAAACCATTGTATATCCCAGGTATCTGATTTTTTATTGCGCATGTTCTCTATCTCTGCCAACAGCCAGCGGTTAAGCCCCTGTAAAGGGGCATGCCGGTAAGCCTGCAGTGTAAAATCATAATGCTGCCAGGCCCTTCGCCAGCTGGCCCATCCCCATACGTGGGAGTAACGGGAAAAATAATAAGATGCATTACCCCGCTGTATGCCTGCCTGGAAATTGCTGCCATTAATATGCATGATATCGCTGTTGTTACGGTACCGCTGCAGCATGGCGGTGCAGAATGTAAAAAAGGTGGGATCCGGCAGGCAATCATCTTCCAGTATAATCCCCTCCTCCACCTGGCTAAAGAACCAGTCAATAGCGCTGCTCACATTTTTTCCGCAACCCAGGTTGGCGGGGCGGAACAGGGTTTGCAGCTCGCAGGGCCAGTCTATACCTGCCAGCAGCCTGTCACGCGTTTCCGCGCACAGCGCTTCCTCTCCCGGTTTACCTGCACGGGGCCCATCTGCCGCTATGAACAAACGTTGCGGCTGTTGCAGCCTTATCTGCTCAAACACTTTCATAGTTTGCAAGGGGCGGTTAAATACCAGTAACAGAACAGGGGTGCTTAACATTATTTGGTTGCCTCCAATGCAACAGCGTTTTGAAATCTTATTTCTTCTTCTACCAGCTTAAACATTTCATCTGCCGCATCATTAAACGCGCACCTGCGTACCTGCCGGAAACCGGCCTGCTGCAGCTGGTGTGTGAGCGATGTATGGTCCCACATGTACTGATGTTCTTTATTACCAAAGGCCGTTTGTATTAACTGGCGCATACCGCGCACGCGTTGCTGCCTGCCCAGCAAGGTTTCTTCCATAAACTTCACATTAGCTTCCGGGTCATTGCTCCGCAGGTTATCAATATACCTCCAGGCGGCGCATTCCAGGTCCGGCAGCACACAGCGGAAAATGCCGCCGGGCTTCAGGATACGGTAGGTATTGCGGATTGCGGTAATGCAGTCTGCATAGGACAGGTGCTCCAGCACATGGCAGCAGTAAACACCATCGCAGGAGTTTTCCGCAATGCCGGGCAGCCCTTTCAGGATATCGCCCAGCAGCGCATCGGGGTGAAAAGCTACGTGCATCCTTTTTTTAAGGAGCTTACCAATTACCGGCAGCTGCTGCAGCCGGAGCGTTGGGGAAGCGTCAAAATTCTTCCAGCCGGCTGGTGCGGTATAAGGCCCGCTGCCATATTGTACATATAACCGGTTGCCATTCATCATCACGGTTGCATATTTTTAAAGAAGTAAGTGTAATAGGTTTTGGCAAAAATGCGGTAGCCTACCTGCTCCATAAACCGGCACAATTCACTATCGTCAATACGTGAAAGCTCAAAGGGCTGCGATTCTACCAGCACATAGCGCGGGCGGTATTTTTTCCAGTTATTGGATTGCAGCACCTCCATATCCAGCCCTTCCGCATCAATGGTCAGGAAATCAATGGTAGCGCTGCCATTCAGGTAGCGGTCCAGGATATCGGCCAGGGGCCAGGTTTCTATCTGCTGCTCTCCTATTACGCGGTACTGCGGATCCTGCGTGTACTCCTTCACCTTTTCACCGGAAAAAGTGCTCAGGGCCGGTTCATTAAAAATGGAATAGGTGAGCGACTGCCGTTGTGCGGATACGCCCATTTCCAGGTTAGTATCCAGCGGGCGGTATTTATCAAACAGCGCCCTGGAACCGGGCATGGGATCGATATTTATACCCCGCCACTTCATTTTGTAGAACAGGTAAGTGTTGGAAAAACGGAAGGGGTGATGCGCGCCTACATCCACATACACACCGGCTGCCTGCTGGTGAAAGATCCTTTTCAGTATAAGGTCCTCCCCTTCGGAACTAAAAGCCCTGACGCCATAACGCAGCTGCGGAAATAACCGCCCGGCCGTATTGCTCAGTATATTCTTGAGGTTAGTCATTCGTCGCTATATTTTCGGAGTACAAGCGCCTGCCTGTAAAAATTTTCAGCCTGTTATATGCCTGCCGGAGATCATTACACACCAGCGCCGGTGCCATTACTTTTCCTAAAAGCATCCACCCCTGCCCGCTTTTATCCAGCACCACCATAGTAGCGTATACCGACGTATAGGCTGCTACGGTAGCTATTGCCGCGCCTATACCACCCAGGGAGGGAATAAGCAGCAGGTTAAGCCCCACATTTACCACCAGGCCGCTGATATTGCTGTACAGGTATATTTTATACTTCCCTTCAACTATTAAATACTGCACAAAGGCTACACTAAGGAATACCGGTATGCCAGCCCAGGTATGGATCATAAGGATGGGGGACGCAGACAGGTATTTGGCGCCATACAATAGTGGAATAATGATATGTGCAGATAAGGTGACCAGTACAGCAATAGCCAGGGATGACCAGAAAGATAAACGCAGCCATTTTTCAAGCACTTCCAGGTAAGCCTCCCTGCTTAGCTGTTTTTGCCGCATGAGCGTGGGCAGCATAGCGGTAGCAAATACAGTGGGAATGGCATACCATAACTCTGAAATGCGCGCTGCTACCACGTAGGCTCCCAGCTGGGCAGCGCTGCCCAGCATATCCAGCAGTAACAGGTCGGCCTTTACGAACAGCATTACCAATAAGCTGGAAAATACCAGGGGCCAGCTTTGCGTAAGCAGGCGGCCTGCCCGGTAAGGCTGTACATTCAAAACAGATAGCGGTACCTGGTGATAGCTGTATACAATGATCACTACCAGGAAAGTTACCAGTGATTCCAGCAGCGTTACCCATAACAAGGTGATAAGCGTACCACTGCAAACAACCACCATCATTTTTACTACACAAAAGAACAGGAACACGCTCACTTTGGGAATGATCACCTTTTTAACATCGTTCTTCACCTGGTAGAAATAATCCAGCACATCGGCAGACTGTAATACTATGCTGCCTGCTGCAAACAGGGTGCAATACAGGTACAGGCTCTGCTGCGGGCGGCTAAGGATCACTATACCGGTGCTAATGGCCATGCAAACCAATGCGGCTGCCACCCGCATGCTAATAGCTGTAGCTACCGTTGCCGGCTGCTCCTGCTCATGCTCCACCAGCTCCTTTACCGCAATTTTATCCATACCCAGTAAAGCCATGCTGCATACAATAGTGGTAAGGGCAATGGCATAGTTCCATATGCCAAACTCCTCCGGCCCCAAATGACGGGCTATAACCGCCATTACCAGGATGCCGGGGAACAGCTTACTGACCTTATCGATCATTAACCAGGCGCTATTTTCAAATACCTTATGCAATTCTCTTGGCTGTTTTTTTAATGAACGAACCCCAGGTATTTCTTTCCCGTTTTGTTTCCTCATACCGGTACTGGTAGTAATAATAGTACGGGTAAAAAGTATCCTGCTCTATGCCGTTGAACACAATGCCTGTTTTCCGGAAGAACTCTTCGGGCAGGCCTTCCTCCACCGCTACCAGCTTGGATTTAAGTGTATAGTTATACCGTACCACAAACAGCGAGCAGTCAATATGCGCCAGAATGCTTTTTGCATCTGATACAATGCCGATGGGCGAGGTATCAATAATTACGTAATCAAACTTTTCTTTTAGGGAGGACAGCAAATTGCTCATGCGCTGCCCTTCCATGAGCTCAATGGGATTAGGTGGAATGGGGCCGGATGATACAATGAACAGGCGCGGCACACCAGGCACGCTGCGGATAATTTCATCTTCCGTTTCAGTACCCAGTATATAGTTGGTGATGCCGGTGTTATGATCCATACCCAGGAACTTGGACAGCTTGGGCTTACGCAGATCCAGCTCCACCAGCACTACGCTTTTATTGTTCACCGTTAAGGTGCTGGCCAGGTGGGCCGACAAAAAAGTTTTGCCCTCACCGGAGATGCTGGAGGTGAGTAAAATGGTAGCGGTACCCGTATGTTCCGTAAGCAGGAATTTGATATTGGTGCGCAGGTTCAGGATCTGCTCCCGCAGAATAGAGCGGTTGCCTAAAGAGAGGTTCCTGACACCTTCCTCGTGCCGGAAAATTTCCGCTACTACCGGCATGTTAAACACCTGCTCTATTTCCTTTTTACTGAGCACGCGCGGATTCAGGAAATACTTGATGTAAATGTATGCGCTGGCAAGCACCAGCGCGGCGGCAATAAATCCTATAAACACCAGGGGTTTGCGGGGCGCTACCGGCTTATCCGGCACATAGGCCGGTGAAATGGTTTTATTATCCGTTACATTGCTGGCGCTGGCCACGGCCGCTTCCTCTTTTTTCTTGAGCAGGTGCAGATACAGGTTTTCCTTTACGCTTTGCTGCCGCTTTATATTAATGTATTCCCGGGCGTAGGCGGGTATGCTGGCAATGCGGCCCTGCAGCTGGTTTACCTTGCTTTGTGTTTGCTGCTGTACTACGCCTGCGGTGCGGCGGTAACCGGCAATATATTCGCGGATGGTTTTACGTGCGTCGCTGATCTGCGCATCCACATTCTGCAGGATCACGCTGCTGGGCTGCAGGGTTAAGGAGAGTCTTTTATGTTCCTTCAGCATTTCCTCATAGCGGTTTATGAGGGCCGTAAGCGTCTGATCCACATTACCTACCGGCGCAAAAGGATAATCGCCGGAGGGATTGCTTACATAGTTTTCAACCTGGTCAAATACGGAGAGCTGCAGGTTAGCTTCATTCAGCTTCAGATCGGCTTCCTTTACCTGCTCCAGCGCCAGCTTGGCGCCTTCATCAATATCCGTGATACCCCTTTGCACCTTAAACTGCTCCTCCTGTTTCTCCAGCAGGCCCAGCTCCTCTTTCAACGAATCTATGCGGCCATTGAGGAAGTTAATGGTTTTGTAGGATACCCGGTTCTTATCGTCCAGCGTATAATCGTTATAGTTATCCAGCAGGGCATTCAGGAAATCAGCTGTTCTTTCCGGCACCGGGTCTTTATAGGTTACCAGCACAATGGTAGCATCCCTGTTCACCAATGCGGTGCTGATATCTTCCGCTATATCGTAGGCCAGCTCTATCACAGAATCTACCCGTATGCGGTAGGTGCCGGTGAGGTTTGCTGCAGTTGCTGCGGGGCCGTAGCTGATGGCAAAGCGGTCTTTGAGCACAGTAAAGGGCTCCCCGGGCAGCACTTTCAGCTGTACGCTGGAATCGTGGTCCGGCATGCTGGCTTTTATTTTCAGCTGCCCGTTCTCAGGCGTTACATCAAATTTATAGTAGCCCACCTTTGCGCTATCGCTCAGTACCCGGATGATGAGGGGCGTATTGTGATACAGCTCCTCATTCCGTACCGTACCTTTTGCATAGTAACGGATATTAAAATGGTTTTTGCTGATGGTTGTTTCCAGCAGGATAGGTGATTTAAGCACCTCCATTTCATTTTCAATATTCTTACCACTGTTAAAGAGCGATAATGATTTTAAGATATCCGCCTCTTCCCCGCCTGTTTTCTTTTCATCTTTCAGGTACAGCTTAGCGGCCGACATATACACTGGCTTTTTGTATTTCAGGTATATGAAGGCGCCGCCCACTGCCATCAGCAGCACCATCAGGTATAACGGCCAGTGAAAAACTATTTTCCGGAACAGATCGTTCAGATCAATAACGGCAGGCTTGTTATGTGTGTTCTTTTCATTCATAAGGTGGCATCATTTACTGAGAATAACGATGGTGGTGACTAACGAAATAGTGGCGAGAATAGCCGGCAAAAGCTGCAGGAGCTTAGACTGGGGAAACAGCTTGCCGGGGCCGGGCTTTACATAGATCACATCATTATTCACCAGGTAGTAATAAGGTGAGGAAAGCATTTTGCTGTCATTCAGATTAATGGAGGTATAATTTTTTACGCCATTCACTTCCCGTATGATCATGATATCGTCTCTTTTTGCGGTAACATTCAGGTCGCCGGCCATGCTCAGCGCATCCAGCACAGAGGCCCGCTCAGCACCTATTCTGAAGGAACCGGGACGGGCCACATCACCCAGCACCGATACCTGGAAATTAACCAGCCGGGTAGATACATAGGCATTCTTAATTGTTTTTTCAAGCTCCTGCGCTACCTGGTCATTAATAGCGGCAGTGGTTTTACCCTGTACATTCAGCTTGCCAACCATGGGTAAGCTGATATTGCCGGCGCTATCTACCAGGTAGCCCTGTTCCATGCCATTGCCGGAAATGCCGGGCGTGCTTACCTGGTTAGGATTCAGCAGCATGGATACCTCTTTATCATACGTAGTAATGGTGATCTGTAAAACATCGCCGGGCTGTATACGTATCTGCGGCAGGCGGCTTGCAGCATCGGTTCCTGTGGCGGCGGCAATGTCGTTAAAATAGGTAAGCTTCCTGCTGGTGCTACAGGCGGACAATATTACAATACATAATATAGCCAGTGCCATGTTCAGTTGTAATCTCATAGATTGATCTATCAAATGCTGTTAAAGTTGGTGTTATTAGCTTACGATCGCTGGTTCTGCTATGCCAATGGGTTGTTTTGCCTTTCTGAAAAGCCGGCTCCTCAGTTTTTCCTGAACAGGATATTCAAAACCATAGTGTGCGGCAACGCTTAAGGGCAACAGTATGGTAAAAAATAACAGTATGGTGTATGGAGATTGGTAAACGGTCCGGCTGATACCATAGTGGTCCGTGATGAGCACAAAAATTATTTGCAGGGGAAAGTGCAGTAAGTACATGGCGTAGCTGCTATTGCCCAGCCATGACCATCTTTTACCGGACGACCTGCTACTAGTACCCCATAACACCAGGGTTAATACTATAAGGGGGGCTATGACGCTGCGGAAAAAAACCCGGCCTGCTATCACTGCTGCAGAAAGATAAAATGCTTCATCACGGCCGGGGGCAATCTGTTGCAACAGGCGTATCACTATTTGTGAATGGGACGAAAAATTACCGGACAGCACTAATCCTGTAAATAATAATATTGTAATGGTGGCTATCCAGGGCAGCAGCTCCCGGATCCTGTTCTCCTCCACAATCCACTTGTAGGCATAATATACCAGCGCACCTTCGAAGAAAGAAAAAATACCTTTGCCCAGCAGATCGTAAAAACAATATACCAGCAAACCGGCCGGCACCAGCAGGGCCAGTACCCCCAGCCTGCGCTGCAAATGCAAACGGCAGGTGATAAAAAAGAGGATATAGAGGAATACCTCTACTGAGGCGGACCAGGAAGGGCCGTTAAAAGAAGGACCTTTTTCCAGGCCCCAGTTCTGAATAAATAAAAGGTTCAGGAAGAAATGGTATACATCATTATACTGGATAATAAAGTAATGCCCTGCATTACGCAGCATGAGGTATTGCAGCAATACTACCAGCAGCAGGCTTGCAAAATGAATGGGATACAGGCGGGTAATGCGATACCACATGAACTTGCCAAACCCTATCTTACCACTGCTAACCCTTTCCGCATATAGCCAGAAGAATATAAACCCTGATAACAGGAAGAAAAGATCCACCACCACCATTGGATGGTCATAAACCAGGGATAACCACCGGTAACCGGGTAAAGCTGCCGGATCATATCCATTCTCTGTATATACATCATTCGTATAATAAAAGAATTGCCAATGAGCAAATATTACTATAAATGCTGAAACAGCTCTGATAGTGTCCAGTGTGTAAAGATATGCAGGCTGCGTTTTCCCGGGGTGCAGGCTTAGCGTTTTCATCATATTGGATCTGCGAAACCGTATTTAGGGCGTTCGTTCAACAGCATCCAATTTAGATATAATAACAAAGTGATAACAAAACTGCAGCAGGAATGAATAAAATGGATAAGGCAGTTTAAAATAAATAAAAAGACAGGGTGCAGTTAAAAGGTAAAAATAAAAAATGGATGGCGGGCTGTTAGCAGTTGGCTGTTGAACGCGGATGGCAGATGCGGACAGTGGACAGCAAGAGGGTGCACCCTTACGCGGATGCACCCTGTATTATAAATTGATGTTTGTTTGCAATCGATACGCTACTTAGCGGCATCCTGCAGCGTTTTGAGATCCAGCTTTTTCATTTTCATTACTGCGGCCATTACCTTTTCTGCGTTAGGGCCTGTCAGCAGATCGCCCAGCTGACGCGGCACTACCTGCCAGGATAAACCAAACTGGTCTTTAAGCCAGCCGCAGATGTGTGATTTTTCATCACCGCCGGCTCCAAGCTTTTCCCAGTAATAATCTATTTCCTCCTGGTTATCGCAATGCACCACAAAGGAAACGGCTTCATTGAACTTAAAGTACGGCCCCCCATTCAATGCTAAAAAGGGTTGTCCATCCAGCTCAAATTCCATGGTTAGCACCGTACCTTCCGGCAGGCTATGCTCATCAACCGGTTTGCCGTAATGCGTAACACGGCCGGTTTTGGAATTTTTAAAAATACCGGTGTAAAACTGAACGGCCTGTTCGGCGTTCCCTTCAAACCATAAGTTGGCTGAAATTCTTTGTGCTACTATTTTGTTTGCCATAAAAAATGATTTTTTTGTTTGCTGTTATTACATCAAAGGTAGCTGGCTGCCTGTAAAACGAGCGTGTGTAAAAGCGACATATTAAAGGGGGGAAAGCGTCATTCTAAAAAAAGAAAGGGCTGCCCTGTGCAGAGCAGCCCTTCATATGATCATGACAATTATACTTAGTTCCTCATTTTATCGCGCAGCGTTTTCATATAATAACCGCCTACTACGCTACGGGCCTGGAAGCCTACCATTTTACCATCTTTGGTCTCATGCCAGTCAGATAAGGGTACACGGGAAGGCGTTTCCTGCGTGTATTTATATACAGGCGCCAGCAGGGCGTCAAACTCGCTCTTGTTATCGGTCATGGCAGCCGTCCACAGGATCCAGTCGGATTTAGTGTAGGTTTTGCGGCTATCCAGCGGCAGGCCATATTCATTCTGGTGCGACAGGTAATATTTTATTTCCGTGTCGTACACCTTTTGCGGGAACAGGTTTAAGTGCAGCACTTTATCCCATACCATATTATACTTCTGGCTCCAGGTATTTTTATCATCAAATACCAGGGCGTAATGGTCGCCTGCATCATCTTTAGCTACCCATTTCTGCGCCATATCAGCAGCCATTGCCTTATACTTAATGGCGGCCTTACCAATGGCCGTAACGGGCTTGCCCAGCTGCTCCGCCATCTGCGCATAGGCGCCAATAGCTACAATGGCTTTTACAGACAGGTTAGCGTTGTGCGCCAGGTGGCCTGCAAAATCATCCGTACACAGCTGGTTACCGGGATCAAAACCGGCCTGCGCCAGGTAATCGGTCCAGATGGTGAGCGTTTTCCAGTGCTTTTTAGCATAAGCCGGGTTGTTCTCTGCTTTTACAATGGCAGCGGTGAGAATGATCATATTACCGCATTCCTCCACGGGCATATCTTCCCCGTAGGTTTGGCCATTGGCCAGCGGATAGGTGCCCAGATCATGTGCTGCAAAAGGCTTTTGCCATTTGCCGCTTTCACTGTAATAGAAGATGCCGTTCAGCATACCTTTTAACAGCTGGGGATTATAAGCCAGGTATAAAGGTGCGGAAGGGTATGTAACATCTACCGTATTAATAGAACCATTGCTGAAGTTCTCTTTGGAAAGCCACAGCAGGTCGCCCTCCGGGCTTTTTACCAGCTGATGGGCGGCTATGCTCTGGCGGTAAGCCATTACGCACAGCTTAGCATAATCTTCACCTCCTGACCTAACACCATCAGCATAGATCTGCTGATCTGTTTTACCGCATACGGCCATTACCGGCTCGTAGTTATTAGCGGCATTTTCCAGGATGCCTTCTATGGTTGCACCTGCCGTATTACGCCACCAGGGACGCAGGTTGGTGCCAAAGTATTGAATGGAATAAATATCATCATATCCGATCATCAGGTATTTGGATTGCGGTGTGCTGCTTACGCTGCCAAGGGGAATAATGCTGTTTAACATCAGCGACTTGCCGGTAACGCCGGTATCGCCTTTTTGGCCCTGCATAAAAGCGCTGATGGCGTTTGCTTCGGTGGTGATATACTGCTGTATGCCGGTGGGTGCTGGTGCGGCTGCATATACGTAGCCCCAGTCTATACGCAGGTTATCCCCTTTCTTTTGCAGCACCGGCTGTTCTGTAGTACCGGCGCGCAGCACCTGCTGGCCGTTCTTCAGGTAGGCAGATGCATGTACTTCCTGTGTGGGCTGATTCACTGCCACGTTGGATGATACCCCCTGGTAAACGATTACGTTGTGGGGCTTTCCATCGGCAGCAGCAGCTTTATACGTAATGTAGGATACCGGTGTAGCCAGCAGCGCCAGATCGGTAAGCACCAACGGGGAGGTAAAGGTCACTTCCAGGTTTACCGGCCCGCAGGTAAAGCTGTACTTAGTTTGTGTAGCCGTTACCTTTAGATTGGTTTGCGAGGCTACTTTTAAACCGGCTTCGCTGTTATTCACCAGCTGCTCTGTGATACCGGCATCTATCCAGGTACCGCCGCCGGTGTTGTTACAATGTACGGCCAGCACGTTCTCTCCTGCTACCAGCTTTGAGCGGATGTCATCTGACAGCGGTATCATTTCATAATCGCCGTTAGCGCCGCCCTGTTCTGTGATCTTTTGCCCGTTCAGGTACACTTCTGCACCATCGTCATGAAACAGGCGCAGGGCCAGCTTTCCGGTGGGTACGCTTGTCAGCTTAAACTTGCGGCGTAACCAGATGTCTTTGCCGGTCCATTTGGTGCCTGCTTTGGCGCGGTCGTCGCCAAAGGGTGCAGCGCCGGTCTTCCAGGCATTGTCGTTAAACTTTGCCTTTTCCCAGCCTGCTGCCGGTGCGGTTTCCATCAGGTACTTACAGCTGTAGGCCTGTTCATCGCCTGCCGGTAATACCGCTTTGTATTCAGGGGTGGTTTGCCCCATAAAACGGTAATAATCGCCATCTACTTTCAGGATGCCCAGTAAAGCCTGTTCCTTACCGGTCCAGTGCCGGGTAGCGGATGCTGTGAGCGTATCGGTGTTGGACCAGATACTGAAATACGGGTTGTGCGTGATCAACGGGTAGGCAGGCATTTTTTCCTGCGCGTAAAGATTGGTACCAATAGTCATTACGGTTAGCATACCGTGGGTACAGAGCTTTTTAATCAGTCCATTCATGAGCGTGAAGTTATTTGCGCTTTTTTATGTTAACAATTGGTTCGTCTACTTTTGTTTTTTACCCGGCTTCGGAAATACCTTATGTGTATTAGCCCACTGCTGCCACAGGGTTTGCAGCTCATGTACCTTTTCAGGATGCTGCGCTGCCAGATCCATAGTTTCAGTTCTGTCAGCGGCCAGGTTATACAAATGCCAGGTACTGTCATTGCTTAAAGATACCAGCTTCCACATGCCCTGCCTTGCGTAGCGGGCGCCAAAATGTTCATTGAACAACGCCTCATGACCGGGTGTTTGCAGGTTACCAAAAGAGGGCACCAGGCTAATACCAGCGGTAGGCTGCACCGGGCGTCCGTTGTACACTTCCGGGTATTCCGCACCTGCTAAATCGATAAAGGTACGCATGAAATCCATAACATGCCCTACGTGGCCGCTAAAACTTCCCTTTTTTGCGGTAATGCCTTTGGGCCAGCATGCGATCATGGGGGTGTGGATACCGCCTTCATAGGATTCGGCCTTCCAGTACTGGTAGGGCGTATTGGCTACATTGGCCCAGCGCTGCCCAATGGAGGAGTAAGTGGTTTCCGGGCCAGGCATGGCCTGCTTTTTAGTGGCATATACTATTTCGCGCCCGTCGCGGGTTTCATTGGGGCGGTCAAATCCGGGGCCGTAGGCGGCACAATTCTCCGGGCTGGCGCCATTGTCCGACAGGAACAGGATCAATGTATTATCCAGCTGCCCGTTCTTTTTCAGGGCGTTTATAATGCGGCCAATGCCCTGGTCCATCCGGTCTATCATAGCGGCATGCACGGCCATGGCAGCAGCGTCCCATACGGTGTCCGGGTTGTTCTTCCATTCCAGATCTGCTTTCCAGCGGCCGGGAAGCTTAGTTTTTGCGGGATCAATAAGGCCCATTTTCACCATTCTTTGATACCGTGCTTCGCGGATGGCCTGCCAGCCTGCCTTGTAGGTGTTCTTATATTTGGCAATATCTTCGGGCAATGCATGCAAGGGCCAGTGCGGCGCATTTTCCGCTATATATAAAAAGAAGGGTTTGTCTGATCCCGCATAGCCGTTAATGTAAGCTACAGCGGTATCGTTAATGGCATCTGTATGGTAGTAATTGGCAGGCACCTCTTTGATAGGTGTGGTACCGCTTACCAGGCTAAAGGGATCAAAGAAATCCACCACGCCCCAGATGGTGCCAAAGAACTTTTCAAAGCCCCTGCTGGTGGGGTACTGGCTGATGGGTGAAAACTCATTGTAAAATTTGTGGTGATTGAGCCAGTTCAGCTGCTCCTGCGGGCTGGCCTGCCCGTTAGTGTTGGATACATGCCACTTGCCCGACATGGCGGTGTGGTACCCTGCTGATTTTAATACTTCCGCCAGGGTTACTGCGCTATCGGTGAGGTGGCCCAGGTAACCCGGCTCGTCCTCCGCATCCGTCATTTTACCAATGCCGGCCTGCTGGTTGTATAAACCGGTAAGCAGGGAGGCCCGGGTGGGACAGCAACGGGAGGTATTATAAAACTGCGTATAACGGAGGCCGTTATACGCCAGGAAATCAATATTAGGCGTGTGAATTTCCCCGCCGTAACAACCCAGGTCCGAAAAACCCATATCATCGGCCAGGATCACTACAATATTGGGCCGTTTTGCTTTGGGCGGGTGCTGATCTTTTTTAAAGGCGCTGAGTGCTAGCAATGATGTTACGCCCAGCAGCATGCAGGTGTAAACGGTTTTTCTTTTCGCATACATAGTGAAACGAATATAGCGCGTTTGTACAATAAGTCATAATCTCCGTGAGGAAGCGGAAGGCAGGAGGGATTTGTGATAAGAAGCGGGGCTGACCAAAAAGAATGTAAAATCATAAATGTAAAATTTAAAATGTAAAAATCGAATGCCACGATTCCAAGCACAGGCTTATATTCACGGTATTCTACTTTTACATTTATGATTTAAAATTTTACATTTTACATTCTTTTTAGTCAGCCCCGCCCAGGAAAACTATGTTAAAACATTAAGCTTACTCTGTTTTCAAACTCTTTAGCGGGTTGGCCAATGCTGCTTTAAAAGCCTGCAGGCTTACGGTGATAAGCGTGATCATTAATGCAGCTGCGCCGGCCAGCACAAAGATCCACCAGGGAATAAGGGTGCGGTATTCATAATGCTGCAGCCAGCTATGCATGGCCCACCAGGCCAGCGGGAATGCAATGACACAGGCTATTGCTACCAGCTGCACAAAATCCCTGGATAATAAACCGGCCAGCCCGTTTGCAGAAGCGCCCAGTATTTTGCGGATGCCAATTTCCTTGGTGCGCCGTTCTACCGTATAAGCGGCCAGGCCAAACAATCCCAGGCAGGATATAAAAATGGCCAGTGCTGCAAACAGGCCTGCCAGCTTGCCTATCAGTGTTTCAGTAATGAACAGCTTATTAAAATCATCATCCACAAAGCGGAACTCAAAAGGAAAACCGGGGTTATTGGCCTGGATAACGGCGCCTGTCTTTTCCAATGCTTTTGCCAGGTTAACGCCGGGTTTAAAACGTATAGTCATTAAAGTGGCACCGCCCGGTATACAAAGGAGCAATGCCGGCATGTTAGAGCCGTACATATCATTATACACAAAATCTTTGATCACCCCTGCTACCTGCAGGTGAACAGTATCCACCTGCAGCATGCCGCCGGGTTTTCCTTCCCTGCCCATTATTTTTGCCATGCTTTCATTGATAAGCACCTCATGCCTGCTCAAACGGGCATCGCTGTAAAAGCCCCTTCCGCTAACCAGTTGCATATGCATGGTGGAAAGATATTCCGGGCTTACTGCATTGGAGTGAACGACTTCTTTGTCGTTAAGATCTTTACCTGCCCAAGTATAGCTATCGGTGGAACTGTACAAATGAAAGGGATCATGCAGGCTTAAAGCGGCGTTTTCTACCAGACCTGTTGCCAGCAGCTGCTCTTTTACAGCTGCAAAATGTTCTTTCAGGCCGCTTTGCAGGTTTATGATCACCAGGTTGTTCTTATTAAAACCCAGGTTCCGGTGTTTGATATGTTGGATCTGCAGGTAAATGATGGCCGTGCAAATAATAAGGGTAATAGAAATTGCAAACTGGGTAATGACTAATCCCTTGCGGATGAAGATAACTCCGCCTGCCGTTCTTATTTTTATGCCTTTAAGCACGCTAACCGGGTTAAAGGACGACAGGTAAAAAGCAGGATAGCTGCCGGCAATTAAGCCTGCAATAAAGCCAATGCCCAGTACATAACCCAGGTGTGCAAAGCTGAACAGGTTCGGGGACAGATCTTTATCCACCAATAAATTATAAGCGGGCAGTAAAACGAATACCATCGCTATTGCCAGCAGTACAGCTAAGAATGACATGGACATGGACTCCCCGATAAACTGGCTGATCAACCGGCCCTTACCTGCGCCCATTACTTTTCTTACGCCTACTTCGCGCGCGCGCTGTTCAGAACGCGCGGTAGACAGGTTCATAAAATTAATACAGGCAATCAGCAGGATGATACCTGCGATCAGTGAGAACAGCTTTACATATTTTATATTGCCGCCATCTGGTTTTCCATCCGTAAACTGATCGCGCAGGTGCCAGTCGTTCATGGAAAACAAAAAACAGTCCGGCGAAGCTGCATCCCCGGTTTTAGTGCGGAGATAACCTGCCAGCTTTTTATTCACCGTAACCGGATCAGCGGCCGCGTCCAGCTCTGCCAGCGTTTGCGTGAGGTTATTGCCCCAGGGCTTTATCCAGGTGTTCTTATCTTCAAATACTATGTAGGGCGAGATCCATTGACAGGCGCTGTAGGTTGCATTGGCCGGCAGGTCCTTAAAAACGCCGGTGACCATAAAAGAGCCATCCACACTATAGCTTTCCTGCGCATTCATTTTAATTATTTTGCCAACCGGATCACTGTTGCCAAATAATTTCGCTGCCAGGGTTTCATTGATCACTACCGACTGCGGTTCTTTAAACGCGGTGGCGGGGTTTCCATATTTAAAATGAAAAGTGAGCATAGAGAAGATGGCCGGATCGGCATATACGCCCTGCTCTTTCACAGACTTTTCGCCCAGCACCATTACCTGGTCCATGTTCCAGCTCAGGCGGGCGGCATTTTTCACGCCCGGTATTTCTGCTTTCATGGCTTGCGCCAATGGGCCCGGCGTGTTGCCGGAGGTGGAGATTATTCCTTTATCCACCGTATTTTTCATTACGCGGTAGAGCTGATCTCTTTTTGTAAAATTGTGGTTAAAGGTTAGCTCATCTTCCACCCAAAGAAAAATGAATGCCGAACAGGCAATACCGATTGCCAGTCCGGCTATGTTTAGGAAACTAAAAACTTTATTCTTCCAGAGATTACGGAACGTGGTTTTGAGATAGGTCCTGAACATGACAGCGCTTTAAAAGGGCATTCCAAAAGCAGTGCCACCTCTCAGAGCGGTTATAAATCAATAAATTATATAAAGGAGAGGAATTAAAATGTCCGGTTATGATACAAACGGTGTGCGCTTATAATACATGCTGCTTACGGTAGGCGGTAGGATTTTGGCCCCTGTATTTTTTAAAAATGCGGTTCAGGTGACTTTCATCGGTAAAACCAAATTCATATGCAATATCACCAATACGGTTATCCGTAAATCGCAGACGGGTTTCTATGAGCTTTAACCGGTAAGTGGTAATGTATTGCTGCAGCCCCTCTCCTGCTGCTTTTTTAAAATATTCGCTGATATAGTTGGGCGAGAGGTTGAAGTGCGCGGCCATCTTCTCAGCCTTTAACTTTTCGGGGTCATAGATATGTTCATGAATGTAATTCAGCAGGGGTAAAGCGGCGCCGGGTATTTGTTTTTGAACAGCAGGGTTTCCCTGCAGGGTAATGTTGCGGGCGGCCAGGGTAATGATGGTATTGATCAATTGTGCCATTACGAAATCACGCTGCGGATGGCTGCTGCCGGTTTCCCGTATCAAAGCCTCTACTATAGCACGCACCAGCGGTTTATCAGTAACGGTTCTAAGGATGCAGCCGGGTAAATGGTTATGGGTATGGAAAATGAATTCCATTTTCTTTATCCATTCCACAGACTGGCTTTTGAGGTAACTATCATTGAAGCGGATAAAAAAGAAACGTGTGCTTTCCTGTACTTGAAAACTATGCAGGTCTTCCGGGAAGATGAGGAACAGCTTGTCTGCTGCATAGGGCAGCTGATGCTGGTTAATTTGCTGTATGCCCTTACCTTCCAGGATGAACACCATTTCAAAGAAGGTTTTTTTATGTGCCCTGGCAGGATAGTTGCTGGTTTCCAGCAGCTCCAGCTCATACGGCTGATAAAGGTTCCTGATCTCCATACCCTGTAAAGATACAGATCATACCCTTAATTGTACAGGAGCAGGAGCCTGCTGATCATGATCTTTGTGTCACGAAAAACATAACACTTTATGAACACGATCTCTTTTTTATTACTGCGTTTGGCTATTGGCGCAAGCTTTTTCGGACATGGGCTGGTACGGCTGCCCAAGCTGGCAGCTTTCAGCGGTGGAATGGTAACCACCTTTAAAAAATCTATGCTGCCTGAATTGCTGGTAACGCCTTTCAGCTATGCGCTGCCGGTTGCGGAATTTTTAATAGGACTGCTGCTGCTCAGCGGCCTGTTTACCAAAGCGGCGGCTATTGCCGGCAGCGTGGTGATGCTGGTGCTGATCTTTGGCACCTGTATGATAGAGAACTGGGAAGCGCTGCCTTCACAGCTTATACATATTGCATTCCTGGTTACCCTGCTGCAATTTATACAAAGCAATAGCTGGGCATTGGATGGAATAATGAGGGGGAAGTAGGATCTTCATTTCCTGCTCCACTCCTCATGCAGCGGCTTGCCGTCAGAGCTTTTACCGCTATGGTCCCATTTATCGCCATTCACACTGCCTTTAAAGCTAAGCGATGCGCCTACCCGGTTATTATCCCTTGAAAAGTATTCTATCTTCTCCGTATACACGTTGTTTTCAAATGTGTAGCTACCACCGCCGGTGCCAAAGAACCCGCCGGTTTCCGTATTAATGGCCACCCACTGGAATTTAGTGCCGGTTAATATTTTAATGGTTTTGCGGGCGCCGGAGGGCATGCTGTTCATTTTGCCATTGGCTTCACGGGCAGTGATCTGCCAGCGGCCGGCCAGTGCGGCAATACCATCATCTACCCTGGTAAAAACCAACTTTTTGCCACCCAGGGTAAGGGCTAGCTGGTCGCCCTCAAAAGCAGCGGCTGCATCCGGGTGCTGGCCTACCTGCGCCTTATCTGCCGAATTAAATTCTATGGTAGTGGTGGCATTGCCTTCAGAAGTGGCCTGCCAGGTACCGCCCATCGTAGACACAAAAGCAGCGGGTGTGTAGGTGGTAATCGTAAAATAATCAGGGGTAACCAGCATGACGGTGGTAGCAGAATCTGTTTTCACCTGCCAGGCCCCTTCTGCCGATTGTGCTTTTAACTGTTGTATACCCAACAGGAGCAGCATAAACAGCATACCTGTTTTTGCAAATGTTTTCATGAACGTGAATTTGCAAATGAATATACGAAAATAAGACGGCCTAACCTGTAGCCGGAATAGCTATTGTGCTAACCGCCTGTTTCCCCCAGGCAGCGCTTAATTACCGCCAGCAGGTTGGCAGAGGTGAACGGCTTTTCCACCAAAGCGGTGGCGCCGCATTGCCGGGCCATTATATCCATATTATGCGTACCGGAAATAATGATCACCGGAACATCTTTTGTGAGCGGGCCGTTCTTAAGGTGCTGGCAGATCTCACATTCAGTTAATGTCAGGAAACGGCTGTTGATAATGAACAGGTCCGGTATATGAAAATCGTATTTTAATAACTGGCTATCGGATGATACATGTTCTATTGCATAGCCGTGGTCCGGCAGTAATTTCCTGTAAAAGAAAACCGTTTCAGTATTCCGCTCAATGATCAGTATAGTTTTTTCCATTGCAGTAATCCCAGATAGTTATCGAATATAAATCCCCCCTAATGATGCATGTTACCGGCAGGTATACCGGTAAAGCTTGCTGGCAAAGGCCTGGTGTTGTAACGTATAAAATAATGGCTGTCACAGCCAGATCCTTGTGTATCTGTCAGTATCCGAACAATTAAATGTACAGCGGGGGTATCATCTGAGAAGGGAGCAATGCCGGAGAAAGATCTTTTCCGGTTTATAGCGGTGTGTTAAAGGGAGAAAGGAATTGAGGGATAAAACAGAACAGACCGTAATGGCTGTCAAAAAGAAAATAAGGGGTAATAAAAACAGTTTCCTGGTAAAAGCGTGCCGGTTACCTTCAATCGCTGCTTCACGTTTATGAGAGGTCATATGATGCCCCGGCTCATCATTCCTTTTCCGTTGTTTGACAACCAGCCGGCTCCAGTTCACATCTTCATTCATTGCATTTGCCCAGCAGATATTGTGAGACGCCAGGGTAAGGAACGTCCCCATTATCAGTATTTTGAATGCAAAAGCTGATAGTAAAATATAATTATGAAAAATCTTCCAATTGCTCATAGTCTGTTTCCAACGGGCTCTCAAAATAAGGAAATATTCATAAAATATTCAAAATCCCCCCTGCTGCAACAAAAGTGCCGCTTGTAAATACCCATAAATTTGGACTAATTTCAACACTATGAAAATGTATCAGCAAACACTGGAATTAAGCGCAAAACCCCGGGGCTTTCACCTTATTACCCCGGAGATCGCGCGTGCCATACCGGAGATCAGCACTTTACAGGCGGGCATTTGCCAGGTTTTCATACAACATACTTCTGCATCGCTCACCCTGAATGAAAATGCGGACCCTACGGTGCGGAAAGATTTTGAAACCTATTTTAACAAAGCGGTGCCGGAAAACGATCCTGATTTTTTGCATAATGATGAAGGCCCGGACGATATGCCGGCCCACCTGAAAGCAGCCCTGCTGGGCAGCTCTGTTATGATCCCCATCCGCAACGGACGCTTTGCGCTGGGTACCTGGCAGGGGGTATATTTATGCGAACACCGCAACCACGGCGGCAGAAGAAGAATTGTTATTACGGCCTGGGGAGCTTAATTCAGCTGGTTACCTACCGTGCCGGTACCGGCAGGCTTCCGCCTTCTTTGCAGCCAGGAGGTAAAGATGGTATAAAACACCGCCAGTATAATAGCACCTTTGAACATACCTGTAAAACCCCAGGCTGCCAGCCCGCCTATTACGCCCAGGAATAACACCAGGAAGGGCAGCTTACCGCCGCTTTTTGCAATGAGGATGGGCTTTAAGATGGCATCAATCAGCAGTAAAAAAGCGGCATAGATGGCCAGGAAAATAGCCATGCCCGTATGCCCCTGTGCGGCCATCCATATGATCAGCGGCAGCCATACTATGAGCGGGCCTACCTGTATCAGCACCAGGAAAAATACCAGGGCAGACAGGGCCAGCTTAAAGTGCAAACCGGCAATGGTAAACCCTATCCAGGAAACAGCGGTAGCAATAAACGCAGTGCCCATCACCCCAATAGACACCCCCTTGATGGCATGTGAAGTAGCTTCCATCATGGTTAAGCCATCCCGCCTGCCCAGCAGGTGCTGCAGGGTAGTTTTAACGGGCTGCAATACCTGCTCCCGGCTTACCAGCAAAAAAGCGGAAATAATAATACCCAGTATAAACTGCACTGCGGTACCTAAAATGCCGGCCCCGCCCAGCAGAACATGGCGCAGCGCCAGCCGCAGCTGTTGTTCATAACCGGCCAGCGTTTCACGGGGATTGTCCTGCAAATGCTGCCAGAAAGCGCTGATGGCCTCCCCTACCAGCGGCAGCTGCGCAATATTATCCGGCAGGGGCGGCAACCCGTTTGCCTGTATATCTGTAATAATGCGTAAGCCTTCTTTTACATGCCGGCCCAATGATGCAATGAGGTATACCAGGGGCAGCGCCACAATAATAATAAGTACAATGGAATAAATAACGGCGGCCACCTTGCGCCGGTTACGCAGCACCCGGGCCAGCCATTCAAAAGGCGCCTCAAACGACACAAAAAAGATCAACGCAAAAGTGAACACCCCAAAAAACACCTGCAGCACCTCGTACAGTGCATACAACAATGCCAGTAATAACAGCAGCACCAGTACCGTTTCAATATTGCTGCGGGGCGTGCGGGGATTGGTAGTGCGCATAAGCTTTGTTTAATGTCAGGAAATCAAGGAGTGTGAACAGTACCGTAATAGCTGATGATCCATTACTAATGTAACGCATATTCCCGAATACACAAATGCAGGGTACAATACCCCGCGGTTTTTTATTTATGCCTTTGTGAGCTACTTAACACTTATTATCGATATCTTTGGGGCATAAAGGGAATACACACCAAATTCTTTTCTATTCTGCTTTCCAGCGTCCCCACTCTTCCTTGCAGTTTTATCATCGAATTGTCCATATTGTTCCTGTTATGTTATTATGCAATTATTTAAACCTACAACTATAAGATTACGCTTTTAAAGGGGCTTTATCATAAGCCCCTGACAGCTGTTTTACTAATTTTTAAATTTATTTATTATGAACTTATACGTATCTAATTTAATGTCGAACGTTACAGAAGACAATTTGAAGAGGGAATTTGCTGCTTATGGACAGGTGGCTTCCTGTAAAATAATTATGGACAGGGCTACCGGCACTTCACGCGGTTTTGCATTTGTAGAAATGCCCCAGCAGGCAGAAGCTGAGAAAGCGATGAAGGAGCTGGATGGCAAAAACATGGATGGCAAAGGTATTTCTATTACCGAGGCCCGCCAGCGTACGGACCGCCAGGCATACTAAAAGCCCTGTGCCGGGTAACTGACATACCGTACTGTCTCCCTTAGACTAAACTTAACATATGAACAACATCCTGATAGTAGATAATGAGATTAGTATTTGCATGCTGTTAAGAAAGATCCTGAGGAAGCAGGGATTTACGGTAGATACGGCCTTATCCGGCGGTACCGCTCTGCGAATGCTGAAAGAAACAGCGTATGATATTATATTCTGTGACTATCAGCTTAAAGATAAAGAGCTGAACGGTGGTATGCTGATGAATAGTATTCATAAGCTGCATCCGCATACTGCAGTGGTCATCATGTCGGCCTATCCCAATGTGCGGGTGGCTATACGGATGATCAAAGAGGGCGCTTATGATTACCTGTTAAAACCCTTCAGCGTTGCAGCAGTGCTGGCGCTGACCGGTAAGATCATAAATGATACCAGGTATCCTTTAAAGGATGAGCGCCCTCTTTCCCTTAACCATAATGACCAGTACGTGTATGGGGATAGCCCTGTTTCCAAAGAGCTATATCACCAGATAGCCATGGTAGCCCCGACCAACTATAGTATTATTATTCTTGGGGAAACGGGTACCGGTAAAGAGGCCGTGGCCAGGCTCATACACCTGCAAAGCAAGCGGGCGCACCAGCCCTTTATTGCCCTTGACTGCGGATCCCTTTCTGACGAGCTGGCGTCCAGCGAGCTTTTTGGTCATGAAAGAGGCGCTTTTACCGGCGCTGCTACGGAACGGAAAGGCGCTTTTGAGCTGGCACAGGGCGGCACCCTGTTCCTGGATGAGATCACCAATCTTAGCTATCCTATTCAAACCGCTTTATTACGGGTGATACAGGAGCGGGTAGTAAGGAAGGTGGGCAGCCTGAAAGAGATACCGGTAGATATCAGATTGCTGGCAGCCTCTAATGAAAACTCGGCTGTTGCTGTAGCGCAGGGCACATTCCGGCTGGATCTGTTTTACCGGCTGAATGAATTCAGCGTTTCTGTACCCTCCCTGCGTTCCCGCCTGGAAGACCTGCCTTTATTTATAGCCACCTTTATGCGCGATACCGCAATAACATTAGGTAAAGAAACGGGCCATTTTTCAGCACAGGCGCTGGCATGCCTGCGTAACTATTCATGGCCGGGCAATATCCGGGAATTGAAAAATGTGATCCGGAAAGCATGCCTGTTAACTACCGATGTAACGGAATGTGATATAACCTCTTTACCTGAAGAGATCATTAATGCCTATAACCCTGTAACGATGGCCCCGCATAGGTTACCGGCCACAAGGAACCACCTGAAGATAAAAGCGGGGAAAACAGCACTCCCGAAAATTATGGTTATTAAAAACCCGGCCGGGAATAACAAAACAAAAGCAGCAGGAGCGCTGCATTTAGACCGCAAAACGTTGCGTGATAAACTTCAACTGCCTGATACGCTGAGTTAGCAGATCATTTTCTTCCCAACAACTTCAACATGCCGGCATGCCGGTAAAGCGCCTGTAAAAAAGTACGCTGCTCATTATATGGTAATCCGTATTCTTTAGCAGTAGCTTTTACTATAGGCGCTATTTTTCTGTAATGCACATGGCATACACCGGTAAACAAATGATGTTCTATCTGGTAATTGAGGCCGCCTATAAACCAGGACAGTATACGGCTGCGTGGCGCATAATTGGTAGTGTTGATCAGCTCATGTATTGCCCATGAATCTTCCATACGCAGCGTACCATTTATATTTACCGGTAACGAAAAAGGCGATTCCTCCATTACATGAGCGGGCTGAAAAACACAGGAAAGGAATAATCCCGCTGTAAAGTGCATTAATAAAAACCCGAACACGATCGTATACCAGGGCTGGCCTGATAAGAAAAGCGGCAGTACAATGATATAACCGTAATAAAAAACCTTGTACAAGGTAATGCTGGATATAGCCTGTTTGAGTGACACCTTTTGTTTAATGAGCAGGTTGTTATGCTTATAGCGGATGGCCTGTATATAATCCTTTACCGTCATCCAGAACAGGGTCATGATCATATAAAAACCCCAGGCATAAATATATTGATACCGGTGAAACCAATACCGTGGCTGCCGGGGGGAAAAGCGCAACAGAGTAATGCTGTCAATATCTTCATCCAAGCCCGTTATATTGGTGTAGGTATGATGCAGGATATTATGCTGGATCTTCCAGTTCACGGAGTAGCCGCCTATCATTTCCAGGAGATAACCAATGGAACGGTTCACCTTTTTGTGGGAAGAGAAAGAGCCATGATTCGCATCGTGCATAACTGCTGCACCAATGCCGCACATTCCCCACCCCATCAGGAACCATAAACCCAGGAAGATCCAGAGATTATTTGCACCTATACCGGTTACCAGTAAAACATAAGGCGCCGTATACAGCAGCAGCATAACGATGGCCTTTATCCACATGCCGGCATTAGCATAGGGGGAGATTTGCTGTGTTTTGAGATACGCATTAACCTTAGTTAATACTGTTTCATAAAAACTATTTTTGCCGCGGGGCGCAAAACGAACTATATCCAGATTTTCCGGCATCATATAATTAAGATCTGCAAATGTTAGAACAAAAATTGTACCCCGATCTGCATTACGTATATTATTTCATTTTCCTGAAACGGCTGGTTAGCCTTACTTCTTCATGATCCAGCTCTTGTTCCAGCATGCGGATGGTATATTCGTTAAAACGGCCTTCTTTATGAAAGGCGATCAGCAGCTTGCGCTGCCATTCTATGATCTCCTGCTGAATGGATAATGAGGTTACATCTGTTACTACAGGTTTTTCAGGCAATCGCCTGGAAAGATCTTCCAATTCTTCTATTACAATGGTATAGCGTTGTTTTAGCCGCTTTATTAATGATCCATCAGCCTTTTCCGGAAGCTGAGTTTCAATAAAGCCGATCACCTGGCCTGCCATTAACAGTCTCATCTCCCGCTCTTCTTTAAAAGGATCGGGGTTAGCTTTTATGCGCAACATTTTTATAAGCAGGGGAAGTGACAGCCCCTGCACTACCAGGGTAATAAAAATAACAACAAAGGCCAGGAACAGGATCAATGAGCGCTGTGCAAAAGCATGTCCGTTACTGAAAGTTAACGGTAGTGCCAGCGCGGTGGCCAGGGAAACAATTCCGCGGGTGCCGGTCCATGCTATGATCAATACACTTTTCCAGGCGGTGAGCTGACTGTCATCTGCTTTTTTATTTTTCCTGCTGCCGTTAATAAGAGGCGAGTAAGCAGCGCCAAATACCCATAATAAACGAATAATAATCGTAACCCCGCTTACAATAAGACCATACATCAAAAGATTAACAATACCATATTTCTTCACATCTGCCAGGATGGCGGGAAGCTGTAAACCGATAAGGATGAAAATGAAACCATTGAGCAGGAAGATCATCGTATCCCAAACGGCGCGGTTCCTGATTCGGGTTTGATAAGAATATGCTTCGGGTGCGCGCCAGGATATAATAAGACCGGTACTCACTACTGCCAGTACGCCAGAAGTATGCAGATGTTCTGCTACCAGGTAGGAGATGAATGGCGTTAATAAGGTGAGCGAGGTACTGATAAGGGAATTGTTAAGGATCAGTTTGTGTATATATATCAACAGGAACCCAATGGCTACTCCAATTATGATGCCTCCCGTAACCAGGAACAAGAAATCTATTCCAGCTTTCCACAGCACAAATGAACCCGTGCCAATGGCTATAATAGCAAAGCGGTATGAGATAAGAGCGGAAGCATCATTAACCAGACTCTCTCCCTCCAAAATGGTAATGACCCTTTTATTTAATCCCAACCCTTTTGTAATACTGGTGGCTGCTACGGCATCCGGCGGTGATACAATAGCGCCTAATACAAACGCCAGCGGCCAGTTAAATCCCGGAATTAAAAAATAAGAGGCAATAGCCACTGCGATAGTAGTAAAGAACACTAATATAATAGCCAGCGTAGATATGGGAACAATCTCGGATTTAAAGTCATGCCAGGAGGTGTGGGAAGCCGCATCATATAAAACCGGGGGCAAAAAAAGCAGGAATACGATCTCAGGGTCCAGCACCAGGGATGGCAATGCCGGTATAAAACCAATAACGATACCTGCTATTACCAGCATCACTGCATTAGACAATCTTGCTTTGTCTGCTACTGCCATTAATGCAAGCAGTACAACAAACAAAATGATCACTATTTCAAAGTTCTCCATAATCTCTTCCCGGCCTGCACTTTAATACCAAGTGTGGCAATAAACATGCCTGTATATTTACCGCTTCCCGAGTGCGGAGGGTTCCTTATTGCTGATCCATGATCTTCAGTGCCTCCCCATCCTTATACTCCCGGATCAGCTGCCGCAGCTGCTGCTTTAGATCAGTGGTAGCCTGCTTATAGGCTGCCTGCCCATACAGGTTATGCATTTGCTGCGGGTCGTTTTGCAGGTCATAGAGCTCCCAGGTATTGGTTTGATCATAGAAGCGTACCAGGGTGTATTTTTCTGTGCGAATGCCAAAGTGCGGGTATACATGGTGTGGCTGCGGGAACTCGTAGTAATGATAATAAGCCGCCTTGCGCCAGTTCTTCGTATCTCCCTTCAGCAGGGGTACAAAAGAAGTGCCCTGCATTTCTGCAGGCGCGGGCACACCGGCCATATCCAGGATGGTGGGCGCCCAGTCAATGTTCACCATCAGCTGCGGAATAGTGGTACCCGGCTTTACTACACCCGGGTAGCGGATCACAAAGGGCGTGCGTAAAGATTCTTCGTAAATAAAACGTTTATCGAACCAGCCATGCTCTCCTAAATAAAATCCCTGGTCAGAGGCGTAGATGACTACTGTATTTTTTGATAAGCCGCTTTTGTCCAGGTAATCCAGCAGCCGGCCAATGTTACGGTCTAGTGAGCGGGCAGTGGCTAAATAATCTTTCAGATAGCGCTGGTATTTCCATTTCAGCAAGGCATCGCCGCTTAACTTTTTCGCATCAAATTCTTTGCTCACCTTACCTTCATAATAATCCATGAAAGCTTTTTTCTGTTCCGGGTTAAAACGGTTATAGATGCCGCTTTTTTCATAGTCGGCATGTACTTTCAGGTCTTCTTTCAGGCGCATGGTATTGGCAATGGTCATGTCCTGGTTTTGCGCGGCTACACGGCCTTTATAATCATCTTTAAAATTAGCGGGCAAAGGAAAATCAATGTTATCATAAGCACCCAGGTCCTGAATGTCAGGCAGCCATTCGCGGTGCGTAGCCTTTTCCCCTACTACCATAAAGAATGGCTTGCTGGTATCCCGCTGCTGCAGCCAGTCAATGGAAAATTCTGTGATCAGATTGGTTACATAACCGCTGGAACGGGAGGTATCGCCGCCAATTTTTATAAAGTCAGGATTGTAGTACTGGCCCTGGCCCGGTAAAATATTCCAGTAATCAAAGCCTTGTGGCAGGCTGCCCAGGTGCCATTTCCCTATCCAGGCCGTCTGGTAATTGTGCTGCTGCAAAATGCGGGGGAACAGCTCCTGCGAAATATCAAACTTCTTTTCATTCAGCGTATACCCGTTCAGGTGACTATACTTGCCCGTAAGCAGGGTAGCGCGGCTGGGGCCACAAATGGAATTGCCCACCAGCGCATTCCTGAAAAGGGCGCCGCCCCGTGCAATCCGGTCTATATTAGGCGTTTGCATCAGCTTACTGCCATAGGCGCTAATAGCCTGGTACGCATGATCATCGGACAGGATGAAAATAATATTGGGCTGCGTAGGTTTCTTTTGCGCGTAGCTGCTGATGAACAGCAATAACAGCGCGGGTAAGAGCTGAACAAATTTTTTCATATAGATGGTTTATCCGTTATCTGTTTCCTACTACCGGGAACTGGGCTATACGCAGCTGCGTACAGCCATAAGGCACCAGTATAACCTCTTCCGCTTCCTGTGCAGCTTCCATATGGTAGGTAACACTGAATGGAATAGGGCCCGCCATATCGTTATACAATTGCCAGGATGGAATGCGCCGCGCTTTTGTTTTCAGGATCAGCGGTGCATTTTCCAGGTCCCAGGGGTAAGTGGCTACTGTAGGTTGTTTTTCTATGCTAAAGCTGGCTTCCAGCTTGTTATCCGGCACTTCTATTAACCCATAGTTCCAGAGTGTGGTGGGGTGTACTTCGTAATACTCCGCACCATAATCTACCGGGTCTTTATCGTTCTTTACCTTTTTTACGGATGCGCCTATTTTCAACGCATAGGTCAAAGGACCGCGTTCTACCGACATGGAATTTTCATACCAGCTCTCTTTAAAAATATGCATGGGCAGCGCCAGCTCTACCACATCGCCGGAAGCCCAGGCCCGGTTGATCTTTACTATCTGATTGCTGTTAGCTTCCTGCAATACTTTACCATTCACTTTTATAGTGGCTTTTGTGCACCATTTAGGTATGCGCAGGTGAAAGGGAAAAGTAACCGTGCCTCCCTTATCGGTAGTAATGGTGAATTGAATGGCTTCTTCAAAGGGGTAATGAGTGGTTTCCTTTACCGTAACCTCCCGGCCATTTGCTACAGTGGCTTTTACTTCACTGGGCGCGTACAGCAATGCCGCCAAACCCTTATCGGCCGTGGCATACCAGAGGTTTTGGGTAAATTTAGGCCAGCCCTGGTGCATGTTGGAGGTGCAGCAGGGATAGCCAGAAAGCAAACCATAACATACATCTGTACCGTCATGGTTAATATCAAAATTGCGGATGTGGCGGGAGATCATGACCTGGTTGGCCTGCTGAAAATACTGGCGGTTCATACAATCCGCCGTTACCTGTGTGGGTAATGCATTAAAGGCAATTTTTTCAATATGGTCGGCATACGCTACGCTGCCGGTAATTTCCAGCATGCTTTCCAGCGAAAACATCATTTCCACAGCGCTGCATAATTCAGCGCCCTGGGTAGGATTGTTGCCGTGCAGGGCTTCATCGCCCCCATACATGCCATTGGCCTGCCCGTTAAATTTACGCAGGTCCTGTAATCCTTTATCCGTTGCCGTTATATATTGCTGCTGCGGGTGCTGCTGGTAGTAAATGAGCGGCTCTTTCATGCCCTGGGCCAGGTTTACGCCGTGTATGCTGCCGGGCGTGGCTAACAGATCGCCCTGCAGGAAAGCATTGGTATAATCAAAGGTTTGTTTGTGCAGCAGATCGCCCAGCTGCAGCAGAAATTTATCGCCGGTGATATTGTATAACCAGTATACTACCATCAGGTTATCGCCGCCACGGTAACGGGCCCAGAACGACCAGTGATCCAGCGGTTTTTGCGGCAGCTCTTTTAGCTGGTACTTAAAATACCTGGTCATTAAAGTGATCACGCGCGGGTCCTGCGTGGCCATGTAGTATTGCTTCAGCACTTTCAGCATCACCATTTTGGGCCACCAGTCGCGGCTGTTATCGCGGTTCAAACCTGCTTCGTAAGGGTAATCTTTGGAAGGGCCGAAATAACCATCGGGCTGCTGGCTGTTGATTGCCCATTCCACCCATGGCTTTACTTTTGCGATCAGCTGCTGATCGTCCAGTATATAGGCCAGCGGCAGCAACCCATCTATCCAGTAAGGGCCCCGCTCCCACTGGTCGCCATCACCACCCAGCCAGCCGTTACGCTCATTCATTACCAGCGGGTACAGCTCATCCAGCTTACCCGTCATACCATTTTTTTGCCGTACCAGCATTTCCTTTAGCCAGCCCTGTGGTTTAATAGCGCCTAAAGGCAGCGCTATATAAGGGTTGGGGCGCAGGGGCGCGCGGTTAGTAATGTAACTTTTATCCTGTGCATGGGTATGCACAGCAATGAACATGAGTACCAGTGGAATCAGCCTTCTTATTTTCATCCTGTTAAAGCATTTTGAGGATGAACAAGATAGAAAAATTCCCCTAAATACCTATACTGCGTTCCGCTACCAGCGCTTTGCCCGTGTACAATGCCAGTCCGGTTAACAGCCCGCCTATAATGCCGGAGAGCAGCACTATTACAATGGCAGGCACGGATAATAAAAGGCCCAGCTTATCCAGCACAGCGCCCTGCAAAGCTGCATCAAAGTACAGGTTAGCGCCGGCCCAGGTGAGGAAACCAGCCAGGAAACCTAATCCAAAACCGGCCCTGCTCCATTTCTTTATAGTCATAACAATGCCCAATGCAACTACGGGTATAATAAAGCTCCACCAGGGCAGTATGCCCATCAGGCGGGTGAGTATAATGAGTATAATGGTGAGCGCAAGGATCTTTATATTATTCAGCATATTCTTTTTCATACGGTCTGTTATTTGGCGGTGTTGAATGTCCAGGTACTGCTGGCTGCTGCTTTAGCTTCTGCGCTGTTCATGAAAAACAGCAACGGATAGTATTTGCCTTTATTCCAGTCTTTCGTAAAGTTGTTGTAATACCCGCTGGCAGGGTTGCCGGACTGGCCGCCGGGGTAAATACCGTATGCTTTGGGCCTATCTCCCAGCTCTACGATCATGCGCCAGGAAGGGCCCCAGTTGCGGGAGGTAGCGTTAACAGCTTCTGACTGGCCGCCGGCAGAAAGGCTCATTTCACTAAAGGCCGGCAGGTTGGTGGGGTGCATTAAATTCACTTTGTGATAGTCGCCCCATTGCTCCCGCCCTTCTTTACGGGTTTTGGTAAAATCGTTTGAGGAGGTGATGAAAGCATCCGTAATAATATCCGATGCATTCTCCTGCTGCGCGGTGCTTTGCAGGTCAAAATACTTGTTACCCGGGTCTTTGCGGATGAGGTCCAGCAGCACCACTTTATCCGGCGGCCGCAGGTAAAAACGATAGTTCTTAAACTCATCCCAGGTATAAAAAACCGTGTTGGCCCACCAGATCTCGTACAGGCGTGCTATTTTATCTTCGTAATCATAATTGCCTTTCCATTGGCTTACAGCATCCAGATCTTTCAGCTGCTGCGGGTTTAAACGGCTCCTGTTAATTTT
>Ga0102590_1000238_pt1 | contig 142829 bp, 122 predicted proteins | sample AraplaMF_Col_mMF_FD_76859 | JGI IMG/M metagenome (GOLD analysis project Ga0102590, IMG submission 76859) | Arabidopsis root microbial communities from the University of North Carolina, USA - plate scrape MF_Col_mMF | ecosystem: Host-associated > Plants > Roots > Endosphere | place: USA... | reverse complement strand
GCAGCGGCAGGATGAAGTACGGGTCCTTGGCCGACAGGTCGGTGATCCAGCCGATCCACGGCGCGTTGCGCATCTCCACCGTCGACAGCAGCACCCAGTACAGCGCGATGAAGAACGGCATCTGCGCAATGATGGGCAGGCAGCCGCCGATCGGGTTGACCTTCTCCTCGCGGTAGATGCGCATCATCTCCTGCTGCATCTGCTGCGGCTTGTCCTTCAGGCGCTCGCGCAGTTCCATCACCTTCGGGTTGATGGCCTTCATCTTGGCCATCGAACGGTAGGCGCTGGCATTGAGCCAGTAGAACGCGATCTTCAGCAGCACCACCAGCGCGATGATGGACCAGCCCCAGTTGCCGAGCAGCTTGTGCAGCTGGGTCAGCAGCCAGAACAGCGGCTCGGCCAGGATCTTGAAGTAGCCGTAGTCCTTCACCAGCTCGAGGCCGGGGGCCAGCGCGGCGAGCTTGTGCTCTTCCTGTGGGCCGACGAAGAGCTGGGCATCGAAGGTCTTGGTCGCGCCGGTTGCGATGTCGCCCAGCGGCACCGTCATGCCGACCTGGTAGACGTGGGCGGGCCCGCCGGTCACGTCGTTCGTGACGTCAGCCTTGCCGGTGAAGAACTCGCGCGTCTGCTTGCCGCCGTCGGGCTTGTCGATCAGCCATGCGGACGTGAAGTAGTGCTGCACCATCGCGACCCAGCCGCTGTCGGCCGTGGTGACGTGGTCCGGCGTTTCGCCGGCGGCGCGCTTCTCGATGCTCTTGAAGTCGACCTTCTTGAACTTGCTGCTCTCGTCGTAGACCGCCGGGCCGGTGAAGGTGGAATAGAAGCTCGAACCGCCGGTGCCGTCGTTGCCGTCGCGCACCAGCTGCAGGTACAGGCGCGCGTTGACCGGTGCGCCCGACGCGTTGGTGATCTCGTTGCGCACGCCGATCACGTAGTCGCCGCGCTTGAAGGTGTAGGTCTTGACCAGCTTCACGCCGTTGACGACCGGCGACTCGAACTTGACCTGCAGCTCGTTGCTGCCGTCCTTCAGCGTGCGCTCGCCGGGCACCAGGCTCATCACCGTGTGGTGGTTCGGCAGGCCGCTGCCGCCGGTGGCCGGGATCAGCCCGCTTTGCGCGACGTACAGCCGGTGGGCCGACTCGTCGAGCACGACGACGTTCTTCTTCTCGAACTGCTCGTCATGGCGCGGCGCGAGGCCGACCATCTCCTGGACCTTCTGCCACAGGTCCTTCTGCGCCTGCTCGTGCTGCGTCAGCAGTTCGACACGCACCAGCGATCCGCCCTTGCTGTCGAGCGTGGCCTTGACCAGGTCGGTCTGGATGTCGACGCGTTCGGACGCCACCGCGGACGCGGCCGGCGCCGCGGCCGTGGCGGCCGCCGTGGCACCGGTGGCCACACCGGCGGCCGGCAGGCCGGCGGGCGAACTGCCCGGGCCTGCGGCCGCGGCGGGCGCCGTCACCGGCTGCGGCCCGAACAGCGACGGCTGACCGTTGTGCCGGCTCCAGGCGTCCCAGATCAGGACGAGCGACATAGAGAACACCACCCACAGCAGGGTGCGGCGCATATCGGTCATGGAAGGGTCTCTTTGCGAGGGATGCGAGAAAGGGGGGAAGGGGAATTGGGGTCTGCGCGGCGGCGCTCAAGCTGCGTGAACAGGCCGCCGAGTGTCTCGGGCACCGGGTCGTGGCCGCCATTGCACCACGGGTGGCAACGCGCCAGCCGGTGCACCGTGAGGTAGCTGCCGGCGAGCGCACCATGCCGTTCGAGCGCCTGCAGCGAATAGGCCGAGCAGGTCGGCTCGAAGCGGCAGGCGCTGCCGAGCCACGGGCTCAGGAAGAAGCGGTAGCCGCGCACCAGCGTCATCAGCACGCGTTGCGGCGCCGTCGCCAGCCAGGACAGCACCCGCGGCATGCTCATGCTCCGGAACGCGCTGCGCGGGCGATCACCGCCAGCAGCTCTTCGCCGGCCGCCGAACGCAGTGCGTCGGATGCAGCACTCGGGAACAGCTTGCGGTCGAACGGGCTGCGCAGCCGCACAACCCACAGCCCGCTCGGCAGGCCGGCCTGGGCGTGTACCACGCGCCGGATCTGCCGCTTCAGCAGGTTGCGCGTGACGGCCCGGCGGGCATGCCGCTTGGGCACCACGGCGCCCAGCCAGCAGGCCCCGGCCGGCAAGTCATCCACAGGTTTGCCCTGAATGGGTGCCTCGCCTGTTGACAACTTGTGGGCAGCCGGTGCCTTGACGGACGGGCGGGCGGGCAGGAAGTGCACGGCGAAATGCGCGCTGCGGGCCCGGCTGGGCACCGCGAGCACGCGCTCGAAATCTACCGATTGAACGATTCGCCCGATCACGGTGCCACCCTGGGCGCCGTCGCGGTGCCGCGGGCGGGGGTGCACCGGGTACTGCGATCGGCCAAGCCGCCAGCAGCCTGGCCGGCGATACGGTTCATGGAGTCAAGCGGCTCGCACCGAGCCGCCAGCTCAGACCGCCAGACGCTTGCGGCCCTTGGCGCGGCGTGCGTTGATGACGGCACGGCCGCCACGGGTCTTCATGCGCACCAGGAATCCATGGGTGCGGGCGCGGCGGGTCTTCGAAGCTTGGTAGGTGCGTTTCATGATCAGTCCTGCGGAAAGGGTCCCAAGAGCACGGGACTTGCTAGCTCTGCAGCGCGCCGATCTGGGTCGATCGAAGCCGCCAAGCTTTTATGTCATCGTGGACCCTGCATGCTGCTCACCATGAACACAGCCGGGCCTTCGGGAAACCCACTATTACACCAAAAACCCCTTGGTTAGTCAAAGACTTAGACCGCAGCCTGCGGCTTTGCAGGCCTTGCAACGTTCGTCACATGACTGTGGATAACCTCGCCGCAGACCCCCTTTGCACCGTAGAATCCGGCCGCTCCGAGAAGAACTTTTCCACAACATGAGCGCTGATCTCTGGCAGCGCGGCTGCGAGCGTTTGGCAGCCGAACTGCCCGAACAACAATTCAACACCTGGATCCGTCCGCTGCCCGCGGCCGACGTCACTGACGAAGGCATCGCCGGCGCGGTCGCATCACTGCGTGTGCCCAATCGGTTCAAGCTCGACTGGATCCGCAACCAGTACGCCGGCCGCATCGAGGCCGTCCTCAGCGAACTCGCCGGCAAGCCGGTGCGCCTGGACCTGATGCTCGCACCACGCGAGGCAGTGGTACCGATCGGCCAGTTCCGCCAGGACGGGCCGGTGGCGATCGGCCGCGCGATCGGGTCGGCCGCCAATGGCGGAGCGACCCACGCCGCGGCCACGATCGAGGCGCCGAGCCTGTCGGTGCCGCGCAGCCCGTCGGCCGCCAACGCGGCCCTGCCGCGCCACCGGCTGAACCCGGCCCTGACCTTCGACACGCTGGTCGCCGGCCGCGCCAACCAGATGGCACGCACCGCGGCGCTGCACGTGGCCGGCGCGCCTGGGCAGATGTACAACCCGCTCTTCATCTACGGCGGGGTCGGCCTCGGCAAGACCCACCTGGTGCATGCGGTGGGCAACGCGTTGCTGGCCGACCGCAGCGATGCCCGCGTGCTGTACCTGCACGCCGAGCAGTTCATCACCGACGTTGTCAAGAACTACCAGCGCAAGACCTTCGACGAACTGAAGGCCAAGTACCACTCGCTGGACCTGCTGCTGATCGACGACGTGCAGTTCTTCGCCGGCAAGGAGCGCACCCAGGAGGAGTTCTTCAACGCCTTCGAGGCGTTGCTGGCCAAGCGCGCGCACATCATCATGACCAGCGACACCTACCCGAAGGGGTTGGTCGACATCGACGAGCGCCTGACCTCGCGCTTCGACGCCGGTTTGACGGTGGCGATCGAGCCGCCGGAGCTGGAGATGCGGGTGGCCATCCTGATGCGCAAGGCCGATGCCGAGGGCACCGCGATGCCGGAGGACGTGGCCTTCTTCGTCGCGAAGAACGTGCGCGCCAACGTGCGCGAGCTCGAGGGCGCGTTGCGCAAGATCCTGGCGTACTCGCGTTTCTCGCACAAGGACATCAACATCCAGCTGGCCCGCGAGGCGCTGAAGGACCTGCTGTCGATCCAGAACCGCCAGGTCGGCGTCGAGAACATCCAGAAGACAGTGGCCGACTTCTACAAGATCAAGGTGGCCGACATGTACAGCAAGAAGCGCCCGGCCAGCATCGCGCGACCGCGCCAGATCGCGATGTACCTGGCCAAGGAAATGACGCAGAAGAGCCTGCCCGAGATCGGCGAGCTGTTCGGCGGGCGCGACCACACGACAGTGCTGCACGCGGTGCGCAAGATTGCCGGCGAACGGCAGAAGAACACCGAGCTGAACCAGCAGCTGCACGTGCTGGAACAGACGCTGAAAGGCTGACACGAAGGAATCAGCAGAAGAACGCGTGGATGTCAAAGCACAAGTCTGGGGACAACTCGAGCGCAACTTCGAAGCTGTCCACAGGCCTCGGAGGTTTCAGGAAGTTGTTGTGTGGGAGTCCCGCAGTTCGAGGGCATCTGCACACAGGGTTCGACGATCTGCAAGCGGTTGATGGAAAAGGGGAAAATGGCGTTTTCCACAAGGAACGCCGTCCTCTACTAAGACGACTAATTTAAGAGGTTGACATGATTGTCTTGAAGGCAGCGCAAGAAAAAGTGTTGGGAGCCCTGCAAGCCGTTTCCGGCATCGTCGAACGCAGGCACACCTTGCCGATCCTGGCCAACGTGCTGATCCGCAAGACGGGCAGCCAGGTCGAGCTGACCAGCAGCGACCTGGAGATCCAGGTCCGCACCACGGCCGAGTTCGACGGCGACGCGAGCAACTTCGCGACCACCGTCGGCGCACGCAAGCTGATCGACATCCTGCGTTCGCTGCCGGCCGACCAGACCGTCACGCTGAGCGCGGCGCAGAACAAGCTGACGCTGCAGGGCGGCAAGAGCCGCTTCACGCTGCAGACGCTGCCGGCCGACGACTTCCCGCTGGTGCAGGAAGCGGCCGACTTCGGCCCGGTCTTCAGCGTGCCGCAGAAGACGCTGAAGATGCTGATCAACCAGGTGCACTTCGCGATGGCGGTGCACGACATCCGCTACTACCTGAACGGCATCCTGTTCGTCGCAGAAGGCAAGAGCCTGACGCTGGTGGCGACCGACGGCCACCGCCTGGCGCTGGCGCAGGCCAACCTCGACGTCGAGATCCCGAAGCAGGAGGTGATCCTGCCGCGCAAGACGGTGCTCGAGCTGCAGCGCCTGCTGAAGGACGAGAAGGAAGGCCAGGACAGCCCGATCGAGATGCGCTTCGCCGGCAACCAGGCCAAGTTCAGCTTCAGCGGCATGGAGTTCGTCACCAAGCTGGTCGAGGGCAAGTTCCCCGACTACAACCGCGTGATCCCGAAGAACCACAAGAACCACGTGACGCTGGGCCGCGCGCCGCTGCTGGCCAGCCTGCAGCGCGCCGCGATCCTGACCAGCGAGAAGTTCAAGGGCGTGCGCGTCAACATCGAGCCGGGCGTGCTGCGCATCGCATCGAGCAATGCCGAGCAGGAAGAGGCCAAGGAAGAGCTCGAGGTCGACTACAACGGCGACGCGATCGAGATCGGCTTCAACGTCACCTACCTGATGGACGCACTGGCCAACATGAGCGTCGAGATGGTCAAGCTGGAGCTGCAGGACACCAATTCCAGCGCCCTGTTCACCGTGCCCGAGCAGGCGGGCTTCAAGTACGTCGTGATGCCGATGCGGATCTGATCCGAGGATCGCGATCCGCAGGCCGGCTGCCCGTACCCGATGTATTCCATGAGTTCAATACCGCGATGACCGATTCCCTGAACATTCCCGATGACGGCGCTGCCAAGAAGGCGGCTGCGGATGCTGTGTCGAGCGCCTACGGCGAAGGCAGCATCCAGATCCTGGAAGGCCTGGAGGCCGTGCGCAAGCGCCCGGGCATGTACATCGGCGATACCTCCGACGGCACCGGGCTGCACCACCTGGTGTTCGAGGTGGTAGACAACTCGATCGACGAGGCCTTGGCCGGCTACTGCGATGACATCGTCGTGACCATCCACAGCGACAACGCGATCAGCGTGACCGACAACGGCCGCGGCATCCCGACCGGCGTGAAGATGGACGACAAGCACGAGCCCAAGCGCAGTGCGGCCGAGATCGCGCTGACCGAGCTGCATGCGGGCGGCAAGTTCAACCAGAACAGCTACAAGGTGTCGGGCGGTCTGCACGGCGTGGGCGTGTCATGCGTGAATGCGTTGTCAAAGTGGCTGCGCCTGACGGTGCGCCGCGACGGCAAGACGCATTTCATCGAGTTCCGCAAGGGCGTGCCGCAAGACCGCGTGCTGGAGATGCGCGATGGCTTCGAGGTGAGCCCGATGAAGGTGACGGGCGAGACCGAGAAGCGCGGCACCGAGGTGCACTTCCTGCCCGACGATGAGATCTTCAACAACATCGATTTCCACTACGACATCCTCAGCAAGCGGCTGCGCGAGCTGAGCTTCCTGAACAACGGCGTCAAGATCCGGCTGGTCGACGAGCGCAACAACAAGGAAGACAACTTTGCCTTCATCGGCGGCGTGAAGGGGTTCGTCGACTTCATCAACACCGGCAAGAAGGTGCTGCACCCGAACATCTTCCACGCCACCGGCGACAAGCTGTCGGACCAGAACACCAACATCACCACCGAGGTGGCGATGCAGTGGAACGACGGCTACAGCGAGAACGTGCTGTGCTTCACCAACAACATCCCGCAGCGTGATGGCGGCACCCACCTGACCGGCCTGCGTGCCGGGATGACACGGGTCATCAACAAGTACATCGAGGACAACGAGCTGGCCAAGAAGGCCAAGGTCGAGATCACCGGCGACGACATGCGCGAGGGCCTGTGCTGCGTGCTGAGCGTGAAGGTGCCGGAGCCGAAGTTCAGCAGCCAGACCAAGGACAAGCTGGTGTCCAGCGAAGTGCGGGGCCCGGTGGAAGACGTGGTCAGTAAGGCGCTGACCGACTACCTGCTGGAGAACCCGGTCGACGCGAAGATCATCTGCGGCAAGATCGTCGAGGCGGCGCGGGCCCGCGAGGCGGCTCGCAAGGCGCGCGAGATGACGCGTCGCAAGGGCGTGCTCGACGGCATGGGCCTGCCGGGCAAGCTGGCCGACTGCCAGGAGAAGGACCCGGCGCTGTGCGAGATCTACATCGTCGAGGGCGACTCCGCCGGCGGCTCGGCCAAGCAGGGCCGCGACCGCAAGTTCCAGGCGATCCTGCCGTTGCGGGGCAAGATCCTGAACGTGGAGCGGGCGCGCTTCGAGCGGCTGTTGACCAGCAATGAAATCCTGACGCTGATCACGGCGCTGGGCACGAGCATCGGCAAGGACGAGTTCAACCCGGACAAGCTGCGCTACCACCGCATCATCATCATGACCGACGCGGACGTCGACGGCGCGCACATCCGCACGCTGCTGCTCACGTTCTTCTATCGGCAGATGCCCGAGATCGTCGAGCGCGGCCACATCTACATCGCACAGCCGCCGCTGTACAAGGTGAAGCTCGGCAAGGAAGAGCAGTACCTGAAGGACGGCCACGAGCTCGATGGCTACCTGCTGAAGGTGGCGCTGAAGGACGCGAAGCTGGAGACCGGCGTCGGCGGCACGGTGCTGCTGGGCGAGACGCTGGAGACGCTGGCGCGCCAGTACGTGATGGCCAACAACGTGGTCGAGCGTCTGTCGAACTGGATGGACATCGAGGCCCTGCGCGCGATGGCCAACGGCCTGGCGCTGGACCTTGACACGCTGGAAGCGGCCGAGGTGTCGGCGGCGGGGTTGAAGGCGGCGCTGCACGACGCCGAGGTCACGGCCGAGTTCGACACGCGCACCGACAAGCACATCCTGCGCATCAGCCGCATGCACCACGGCAACCGCAAGAGCAGCGTGATCAGTGCCGACTTCGTGCACGGTGCCGACTACGAAGCCTTGTCGACCGCGGGCCAGACGTTCAAGGGGCTGGTGGCGGCCGACGCGGTGATCAAGCGCGGTGAGGGCGAGAAGCAGAAGGAAGCCAAGGTCGGCGACTTCCGCCAGGCGATGGCATGGCTGCTGCAGCAGGCCGAATCGGCCGTCGGTCGCCAGCGCTACAAGGGCCTGGGCGAGATGAACCCGCAGCAGTTGTGGGAGACGACGATGGACCCGAACGTGCGGCGCCTGCTGCGCGTGCAGATCGACGACGCGATCGAGGCCGACCGGGTGTTCACGATGCTGATGGGCGACGAGGTGGAGCCGCGGCGCGACTTCATTGAGACGAATGCGTTGCGGGCGGCGAACATCGACGTGTGAGCGTGCTTTGCCGTCAGCGATCGCGTTGGCGAGGCAGCGCTGGGAAGTGCCGCTGAAAAGGCGACCCGTATAAATAGAGTTTATCAAATAAGGCTGTATTGATATAATCTATTTGTATGCCGAAGACGCCCCGCGCGCTTGCGCAACTGCCCCCGGCCACGGTCGCCGCTCTCGAAAAGCTCGGCGCCGACCTGGCGGTGGCGCGTCTGCGCCGCGGCGAATCGTTGAAAACCTGGGCGGCTCGCCTGGGCGTGACGGTGCCGACGCTGCTGCGCCTGGAGGCCGGTGACGCGGGTGTCAGCCTGGGCATCCTCGCGACCGCGTTGTGGCTCGTCGGACGGGATGGGCAGCTGGCCGACCTCGCTTCGCCCGAGCATGACCAGGGCGCGCTCGAACTGGACGTGCGCGAGGCGATGAACCTCGGCAAGGAACGGGCGCAAGCGTCTGCCGAAGCCCGGCTGCGCCGGCAGCAGAAGGGCGGGGCCGGCGAATGAAGTTCGATGTCCACCACCTCTGGTTCCTCGGCGACCCGACCGCGCCGAGGTTCGTCGGCACGCTGCGCCTGGTTCAGTCCGGCAAGGGCGTGTCGCTGCAGTACGGGCCGCAGTGGCTGGCCGCAGGTTTCGCGCTGAGTGAAGACCTGCCCCTGGTCGACATCGAACACCTGCCGCGCGGTCGCCTGGCCGCCGGTGCCGCGATGGCGGCCGGCGCGGTCGACGATGCCCGGCCCGACCGCTGGGGCGAGCGCGTCATCCAGTACATCGATCGTCCGAAGCGCCTGTCGCTGATGGAGTACCTGTACTTTGCGGGCGACGACCGCTTCGGCGCACTGGGCGTGTCGACCTCCGACCAGCACTACCTGCCGCGCCCCGGCGGCCCGCTGCCGCGGCTGGCCGAGGTGCAGGCGATCAGCGAGGTCGTGGCCAAGGTGGCCGCCTCCGAAGCCATCACCGACACCGAACGGCGCGTGCTCGTCTCGGGCGGCAGCTTCGGTGGCGCCAAGCCCAAGGCCCTGGTCGAGATCGGTGGCGAGCAGTGGGTGGTGAAGTTCTACAACGGCGAGCCGGTCGATTCGCCGCTGGTCGAGCACGCGACGATGACGCTGGCCGCGCAGGCCGGCATCCGCGTCGCCGAGACCCGGGCGCTGCCGCTGGTGGGGCAGCATGCGATTGCCGTGCGGCGCTTCGATCGTGGAGAGGGGCGCCGCATCCACAGCATCTCGGCGGGCACGGCATTGCGCGCAGCCACCGCCGCAGGCCAGGAGCCAGACATGGGCTACCCCGCGCTCGCGCAACTGCTGCGCCGCACCGGCGTTGCGGCAGACGGCGCGAACATGGCCGATGCCGCCGAGCTGTTCCGGCGCATGGTGTTCAACATCCTGGTCGACAACACCGACGACCACGAGAAGAACCACGCGCTGCTCGCCGTTGCTCCGTCGAGCAACGGGCGCTTCCGGCTGGCGCCGGCGTATGACGTGCTGCCGTCGAACTCGGGCCAGGGTTTCCAGGAGTTCATCTGCGGCGACATGGGCCGCGACTCGACGCTCGCCAATGCGATGTCGCAGTGCCAGGCGTTCGGGCTGGCCCGCGCAGAAGCGGCGACCGCCGTGGTGGAGGTCATCGGCGTGGTGGACGGCTGGCGCGATCACTTCGCTGCCGCGGGCGTGACGCCTGCCGACATCGAGCAACTTGCCGAACGCATCGATGGTGATGAACTCCTCGCGCAACGCAAAGGCTTCGACGCCACCGGCCATGCAGCACCGCCACCGCGCCGGGTCCGCCGGGGTCCGTTCAATCGCAGCTGACGATGCAGCCGAAGGAAGCGAGCTCCCTCAGCAAGTTCCTGAGCCTGGTGCTGCGGCACGAACCGCAGCGCATCGGGCTGGTGCTGGACCAGGCCGGCTGGGTCGGCATCGACGATCTGCTGCAGAAGTCGGAGGCCGCCGGCAAGCCGTTGTCGCGCGAGCAGCTGCAGCAGATCGTCGACAGCAGCGACAAGCAGCGCTTCGCGATCAGTGCAGACGGTCAGCGCATCCGCGCCAACCAGGGGCATTCGGTGGACGTCGACCTGGGGCTCGCGCCCGCGCTGCCGCCGCCCCACTTGTTCCACGGCACCGCGACCCGCTTCCTGGACGCGATCCTGCGCGACGGCCTGCAACGCCGCGAGCGGCACCACGTGCACCTGAGCGCGCGCCAGGACACCGCGGCGGCCGTGGGCGAGCGCCATGGCCAGCTCGCCTTGCTCGAAGTCGACGCTGCCGCGATGCAGGCCGATGGCCATCGTTTCTTCTGTTCCGCCAATGGCGTGTGGCTGACGGACGCGGTGCCGGCCCGGTACCTGACGCTGCGCAACCCGGATCCTGGTTAAAAGTAGCTTGCGTTTAAATCGTGTACGATATAAAGTTCGCACCATGGACAGCAAGCCGACCCCCACCGCCGCGCAGGCCGCCGTGCGCGCCGACCTGCTGGCGCTGCAAGGCCAGCTGTGCTTCGCGCTCTACTCGACGATGCTCGGCGTCAACAAGGTCTACCGCTCGCTGCTGCGTGACCTCGACCTCACCTACCCGCAGTACCTGGTGATGCTGGCGCTGTGGGAACGCGACGGCATCAACGTCTCCGAGATCTGCGAGCAGCTCTTCCTCGAGACCACCACCGTGACACCGTTGCTCAAGCGCCTCGAAGCCCAAGGCCTGGTGCAGCGCGACCGCAGCAAGGCGGACGAGCGCCAAGTGATCGTCTCGCTGACCGATGCCGGCCGCGCACTGCGCGCCAAGGCCGAGGGCGTGCCGGGCTGCGTGGCCCAGGCGATGGAGCTGTCGCCGGGGCAGATCGACGAGTTGCGCGACGTGCTGGTCACCTTGCGCGCCAGTCTTCACAAGAACGCCTGAGTGATGCCATGGGCCTTCCCACGTCTTCGAACCCCCTAAATATCGCACGCGATATGAATGTGTAATCTCGAATACCCCATTCCCAACCCGCCTGCCCAACCCCAGGAGAAAACCATGTCCCAACCGTCCCATCCTTCGCGTCGCCAACTGCTCGCCGGCAGCGCCATCGCTGCCGCCGGCACGGTGGCCGCCGCCATCGGGAGCGCTCCCGCCGGCGCCGCCACCCCGTCCTCCCATGCCCTGAAAGGAAGCAAGACCATGAGCAACTACATCAGCACCCGCGACGGCACCCAGCTCTACTTCAAGGACTGGGGCAGCGGCCAGCCGGTCGTCTTCAGCCACGGCTGGCCGCTCAGCTCGGACAGCTGGGAGTCGCAGATGATCTTCCTGGCTTCGCAGGGTTACCGCACGGTGGCGCACGACCGGCGCGGCCATGGCCGGTCGAGCCAGCCGTGGAACGGCAACGAGATGAACACCTATGCCGACGACCTGGCCACGGTGCTCGAGACGCTGGACCTGAAGAACGTCGTGCTGGTCGGCTTCTCGACCGGCGGTGGCGAGGTGGCGCGCTACATCGGCCGCCATGGCACGAAGCGCGTCGCGAAGGCGGTGCTGGTGTCGGCGGTGCCGCCGCTGATGCTGAAGACGCCGGCCAACCCGGGCGGCCTGCCGATCGAGGTGTTCGACGGCATCCGCGCCGGCCAGCTGGCCAACCGTTCGCAGCTCTACAAGGACATCCCGTCCGGCCCGTTCTTCGGCTTCAACCGCCCGGGTGCGAAGTTCTCGCAAGGCCTGGTCGATTCGTGGTGGGCGCAGGGCATGCAAGGCGGGCACAAGAACACCTTCGACAGCATCAAGGCGTTCTCCGAGACCGACTTCACCGAGGACCTGAAGAAGTTCGACGTGCCGACGCTGATCGTGCACGGCGATGACGATCAGATCGTGCCGATCGGCGCCTCGGGTCTTGCTTCCTCAAAGTTGGTGAAGAACTCGAAGCTGGTCGTCTACCCGGGGGCGCCGCACGGCTTGACCGACACGCACAAGGACAAGCTGAACGCCGACCTGCTCGCCTTCATCAAGGAATGAGTCCCGGCGCCGGGTGAAACTGCCGTTGGCGTCCCTGCGTGCCCGGGCTATAACGGGCGCACACCACCAGTGGCCCAGCCACGCAGGGAGCCCGCGTGAACGACGACCCGACCGGTCAGGAGTGGCGCCTCTCGTTCCGGCGTCTCGCCGTCGGCGCCGCGCTGATGCTGGCCGTCGTCGGCGGGTTCCTCGCATACTCGCTGTGGGCCAGCCACCAGCGCTACCAGGCGGCCGCGGCCGACAACCTGCAGAACCTGACGCTGAACCTGGAGCGCTACCTGTTCACGCGCGTGCAGGCCGCCGACCTGGTGCTGCAATCGGCCGTGCAGGAATACCGGCGCCTCAGCGCCCAGCCACCGGTGCGCCAGGAGCAGTTCACCGAGGTGCTGATCAGCCTGCAGCAGCGGCTGCCCGAATCCCCCGCGCTGCGCGCCGCCGATGCGGCCGGGCTGGTGCAGTACGGCGCCGGTGCCGATCCGGCGCGGGCCATCAACGTTGCGCAGAGGTACTTCTTCAAGACCGCGACGGCCTCGCCCGGGCTGATCCTCGGCCTGCCGCTGAAATCGCGCATCACCTCGCGCTGGGTGCTGCCGATCGCGCGCCAGCTGCGCAACGCGGACGGCGGGCTGGCCGGCGTTGTCTACCTCAACATGGACCTCGACGACCTGGCCGGCATCATGCGGTCGCTGAAGGTCGGCGAGCGCGGCGTCATCACCGTCTTCAACAGCCAGCGCGACGTGCTGCTGCGCCTGCCCGAGACGCCGCTGCTGGCCGACGAGCAGCCGGCGCGCCTGCAGTCGCCGCAGACGCAGGATGCGGTGGCCAGCGGCCAGCCGGCCGGCAGCTTCGAGACGCGCAGCACCATCGACCAGCAGCTGCGCACGGTGATGTACCGCCAGCTCGGCCGCTATCCGGCCTACGTGCTGATCGGCCTGGAGCGCCACGAGGTGATGGCCGCCTGGTACCGCGAGTGCACGCTCGCCGCCGTCTTCTGGCTGCTGCTGGTGGCCGGCACCACCGTGCTGCTGGCGATCCAGCGGCGGGCCGTGCGGCAGCGCGCGGCCACGCTGGCCGAGCTCGACGCGGCCCGGCAGCACGCCGAGGCGGCCAGCCGCTCGAAGTCGCTGTTCCTCGCCAACATGAGCCACGAGATCCGCACGCCGCTGAACGGCGTGCTCGGCTTCGCGCAGATCGGCCAGCGCGACCTGTCGATGCCGGCCGAGGTGCGCTCGCGCTTCGGCCGCATCCTCGAGTCGGGCCGGCTGCTGCAGGGCATCCTCGACGACGTGCTCGACATGTCGAAGATCGAGGCCGGCAAGCTGCTGCTCGACGAGGCGGTGCTGCCGCTGCGCCCGATCGCGCAGCGCGCCGTCGACCTGGTGCGCACCGCCGCGGCCGAGAAAGGCGTGGCGCTGAGCCTGGTCGTCGACGAGCAGGTGCCCGAGCAGATGCGCGTCGACGGACTGCGCCTGGGCCAGGTGCTGCTCAACCTGCTGTCGAACGCGGTCAAGTTCACCGACGCGGGCCAGGTCGTGATGAGCCTGGAGGTGGATCACGACGAACTGCTGATCGAGGTGGCCGACAGCGGTGTCGGCATGTCGGCCGAGCAGATCGGGCGCCTGTTCGTGTCCTTCGAGCAGGCCGACGCGTCGACGACGCGGCGCTATGGCGGCACCGGCCTCGGGCTGGCCATCAGCAAGCGGCTGGTCGAGCTGATGCGCGGCTCGATCCGCGTGTCCAGCCGCAGCGGCGAAGGCTCGGTGTTCTGTGTGCGGCTGCCGGTGGCCGATGCGGTGTCGCAGCCCGGTGACCGCGCGCACGCGGTGCCGGCGAGCGACTCGCCGCGCGCGCGCCTGGCCGGCCTGCACGTGCTGGTGGCCGAGGACAACCAGGTCAACCAGATCGTGATCCAGAGCCTGCTGGAAGGCGAGGGCGCGCGCACCGACATCGTCGCCGATGGCCACCAGGCGATCGCGCGCGTCGGCGCACCCGGCTGTTCCTACGACGTGGTGCTGCTCGACGTGATGATGCCCGGCATCGACGGCTACGAGACGGCGCGCCGCATCCATGCGCTCCATCCGGACCTGCCCATCATCGGCCAGACCGCCCATGCCTTGCAGGAAGAGCGCGCGCAGTGCCTGGCCGCCGGCATGGTCGAGCGCGTCACCAAGCCCATCGACGCCGACGAGTTGGTGCGGGTGGTGCTGCGCTACAGCCGCAGCCGGGTGACGTAGGCGACAGGTCAAGCCTCGCTGTCGAGGTGCGCCATCTGCTCGGCCCCGTAGCGCGCGCCGGCCGCGGCGTCGCGCGGCACCGCCGCCTCGATGCGCGCCAGCGTCTCGTCCGACAGCGACAGGCGCAGCGCGCCCAGCGCATCGTCGAGCTGCCTGCGGGTGCGCGACCCCACCAGCGGCACCATCCGCACGCCCATCGCGCGCGAGCGCGCCAGCACCCACGCGATGGCCACCTGCGACGCGCTGCCGCCGAGCGAACGCGCCAGGTCCTGCAGCACCGCAGCCAGCGCCTGGTTGCGCAGCAGGTTCTCGCCCTGGAAGCGCGGCAGGTGGCTGCGGTAGTCCTGCGGCCCGGTCGGTCGCGAGCCGGCCAGCAGGCCACGCGACAGCACGCCGTACGCGGTAACGCCGATGCCGAGCTCCTTCAGCAACGGGAAGATCGCGTCTTCGGGCGAGCGGCTCAGCAGCGAGTACTCGATCTGCAGGTCGGCGATCGGATGCACGCGGTGCGCCCGCGCGATCGTCTCGGGGCCGACCTCGGACAGCCCGACGTGCCGGACCCAGCCGGCCTTCACCAGGTCCGCGATGGCGCCGACGGTGTCCTCGATCGGCACCGCCGGGTCGAGCCGCGCGATGCGGTAGATGTCGATGTGGTCGGTGCCCAGGCGCTTCAGGCTGTATGCGACGAAGTTCTTCACCGCGACCGGGCGGCCGTCCATGCCGAGGAAGGCGCCTTCCGGCGACCGCAGGCCGCCGAACTTGACCGAGACCAGCGCCTGCTCGCGCCGCCCCTTCAGCGCCTCGCCGATCAGCAGCTCGTTGTGGCCCATGCCGTAGAAGTCGCCGGTGTCCAGCAGCTTGATGCCGGCATCCAGCGCCGCATGCAGCGTGGCGATGGCCTCGGCGCGGTCGCTCGCGCCATACAGGTCGGACATGCCCATGCAGCCGAGGCCGAGGGCGGAGACGTCATGCGGGCCGTCGGCGCCGAGGGAGACGGTGTTCATGCGGGATCCTTGGGTTGAAGCGTCGGTGCAGGCACTCTATTGGGTGTGCGGGTACGAATAAACCCACGGGTTCAGAACGAACTGTTCTCAAGTAAAGATATAAACGAGCCCATGGCGATCGATCGTTTTCGCAGCATGGAGGTCTTCACCCGCGTGGTGGAGCTGGGCAGCTTCTCGGGCGCCGCGCTCGCCCTGCAGATGCCCAAGGGCCGCGTCACCACCGTCATCCAGGAGCTCGAGGGCCACCTGGGTGTGCGGCTGCTCAACCGCACGACGCGCCGCGTCAGCCTGACCGACGACGGCGCGATGTTCCACCAGCATGCCCAGGCGATGCTGCAGCAGGTGCACGAGGTCGAAGGGGCGCTGCGGCAGTCGGTCGGCGTGCCGTCGGGGCGGTTGCGAGTGGATGTCGCGGCGGCGATCGGCCGCCACGTGATCGCACCGGCGTTGCCCGACTTCTGCAGCCGCTACCCGGGCATCGTGCTGGAGCTGGGCAGCTCCGACCGGCCGGTCGACCTGCTGGCCGAAGGCTACGACTGCGTGGTGCGCGGCGGCGACGTGCACGACGAAAGCCTGGTCGGCCGCCTGCTCGGCCGGCTGCCGGTGCTGACCTGCGCCGCGCCGTCCTACCTGGCCGCGCACGGCACGCCGCAGACGCTGGACGACCTGCCGCGGCACCGCTTCGTCAACTTCTATTCGCCGCGCGACGGCCACCTGTTCCCGTTCGACTTCTACCGCGACGGCGAACGCCACCAGGTGCGCGGCGAGCACGCGGTGGCATGCAACGATGCCGACACCTACATCGCCACCGGCGTCGCCGGCCTGGGCCTGATGCAGACGCCGTGCAGCCGCGTCGTGGCGCGGCACCTGGCGGAGGGCCGGCTGGTGCGCGTGATGGAAGCATGGGATGCAGGCAGCCTGCCGGTGACGCTGCTGTACGCGCGCAACCGCCACCTGGCGGCCAAGGTGCGCGCCTTCAGCGACTGGATGGCGGAGCTGTTCCGCACCGAGTTCGCAGACGTGCCGGCCGTCGGCGACGCCAGCCTGCTGTCGCCGTGGCTCGCGACCTTGCAGCGCGAGACGCGGCGCTGACGCCCGGCCCGCGTCAGCGGGGGAAGGGCGGGATCGGCGTCACGCCGCTGCCCGGCTCCTCGGGGATCTGCCCGACGTTGAGCACCATCGACACCATCGTGAAGTAGCCCACCAGGCTGGTCAGCTCGACCACGCCGGCCTCGCCGAAGCGGGCGGCGGCGCGCGCGTAGGTGGCGTCGCTGACGCCGTGCCGCTGCAGCAGCTCGCTGCAGAAGTCGTGCAGCAGCGCTTCGTCGGCGTCCATCGCGTCGGGGCGGCGGCCGTCGCGTACCGCATCGATGGTTTCCTGCGAAGTGCCGGCCTTCAAGGCCAGCGGCACGTGCACGTGCCACTCGAACTGCTGGCTGCAGTGGCGCGCCACCAGCAGCGTCGCGAACTCGCTGCTGCGCGGGGTCAGCGAGGTGCCGAAGCGCAGGAAGGCGCCGAGCTTCTGCACGTGCGCGAGCAGCTCGGGGCTGCGCAGCAGCGCGATGAACGGCCCCTTGACGGCCTTGCGCGGGCCGGCGATCAGTTCGTCGGCGGCGGCGCGTTGGGCCGGGGTCATGGCGGTGTCGGGCAGGGGAGGCAGTCGCATGGGTCTCGCTCTCAGGGGTGGACGGTGACGGGAGCCGCGCGCGGCCGCAGCAGCACGAGCGCGCTGGCCAGCAACGCGGCCGCGGCCGCGAGGCTGGGGCCGATGATGACCGATGACAACGGGCCGGCCGGCACCGTCAGCGGCCCGACCAGCTGGCCGAGCGCGAAGGCGGCCGTCATCGTCGCGACCAGCCGGGCCGGTGCCGCGCCGGCCACGCGGCGTGCCTCCTGGAAGCTGGCCATCGTGACCACCATGAAGGTGCCGCCGACGCCTGCGGCGCAGAGCAGGATCGCACCCAGGCCCGGCAGCACCGCCGGCGCCGCGACGCCCATCGCCATCACGGCCAGGCCCCCGCCGAACACGCGGCGCGGCGCGGCCTGCGCGAACCAGCGCGCGGCCACCAGCGTCGACAGCGCGGCGGCCAGCCCGAACAGCGGCCAGGCCCAGCCGAACACCTGCGGATCCGGGAACAGCTGCCGGCCGAGCGCCGGCAGGAAGGTGGCGGGGATGATGTAGCCGTAGCCGAACAGGCCGTAGCAGGCGACCAGGATCCAGGCCTCGCGCGTGAACGGGTGGGGCGCGGTGGCGATCGCGGCGGCGGCCGGTGCCGAATCGCCCAGCGGACGCCACGCGACGAGCGTCGCCGCGGCCGCAAGCCCGCCCAGCAGCTGCCAGCCGGCCGCGGCCGACCAGCCGCGCACGCCGGCCGCGAGACCCAGTCCACCGGCCAGCATCATCCCGCTGCCGACCCCCGCGAAGACCCAGCCCGACCAGGTGCTGCGCTGCCGTCGCGCCAGCTGTGCCAGCGCCCACGACGACGCGCCGACCAGCACCCAGGCACTCGCGACGCCGGCCAACCCGCGCCACAGCAACCATGCGCGGTAGTCGTCGCCGAAGCCCATCGCGAGCGTGGCCAGCGAGACGGCGGCCAGCCCGGCCCGCGCGACCGTGCCGGCCGGCAGCGGCCAGGCCGCGCACAGCAGCGCACCCAGCAGGTAGCCGGCGTAGTTGACGCTGGCGAGCCACGCACCGTGCGGCAGCGACAGCCCGGCGTCCTGCATCAGCGGCAGCAGCGGCGTGAACGCGAAGCGGCCGATGCCCATGCCGCTGGCCAGGCACAGCGCGCCCAGCACGGCGGCGCCGGCGGCGGAGGGAGAGGGAGCGTCCGGGTTCGGCATGCCGGGATGCTAGTCACCGATGCTGTTCCGCGATATTGAATTATTCAGAACGACTTGTTCTGGAATGGCGAACAGGATCGCCGGCAACGTGGCAGCATCGCGGCATGGACCTCGAAGCCCTTTCCATCTTCCGTACCGTGGTGCACGAAGGCGGCATCCTGAAGGCCGCGCGCAAGCTGCACCGCGTGCCGTCGAGCGTGACGACGCGCGTGCAGCAGCTCGAGGCGTCGCTCGGCGCCGAGCTGTTCCACCGCGACCGGCAGCGCCTGCACCTGTCGCCGCGCGGGCAGGTGCTGCTCGACTATGCCGAGCGCCTGCTGAGCCTGTCGGACGAGGCGCGGCAGGCGGTGGTGGGCGGCGCACCGAGCGGCGTGCTGCGCATCGGCGCGCTCGAAAGCACCACCGCGAGCCGGCTGCCGGCCGTGCTGGCGGCCTACCACCGGCGCTACCCGGAGGTGCGCGTCGAGCTGAGCACCGGCACCAACGATGCGCTGCTGGCGTTGCTGGTGGCGCGCCGCATCGACGCGGCCTTCATCGTCGAGGCGCCGGCCGACAAGTCGCTGGCGACGATGCCGCTGTTCCGCGAGCGGCTGGGCATCATCTCGGCGGCGACGCACGCACCGATCGTGCGGGCGCAGGACGTGCAGGACGACTCGGTGATCAGCTTTCCCGACGGCTGTGCCTACCGCCGCGTGCTGATGCGCTGGCTGGGCGACCGGCGCGTCGCGTCGATGCGCGTGCTGGAACTGAGCTCGTACCACGCGATCGTCGCCTGCGTGGCGGCCGGCACCGGCATCGCGCTGGTGCCGCAGGCGGTGCTGGCCACGCTGCGCAGCCCGCCGGTGCTGTGGCATGCGTTGCCCAAGGTGCATGCCGAGCGGGTCACGCCGCTGGTGTGGCGCGCCGGCGAGGTGCCGCCGGCGCTGGCCGCGCTGCAGGACAGCCTGCGCCAGTCCGCCTGAGCGCTACAGTGGGCGCCAGGAGGCACAGCACCATGGCCGAGACCGATTTCGAGATCCTCGACGAGCGATTCCGCAGCTGCGTGCGCACCAGCGCCCGCGTCGACACGTTGCACCAGGGCATGCGCTGGGCCGAGGGGCCGGTCTACGTGCCGGCCGGGCGCTACCTGCTGTGGAACGACATCCCGAACAACCGCACCATGCGCTGGGACGAGACCGACGGCCGCGTCAGCGTCTTCCGCGAGCCGTCGAACTTCGCCAACGGCAACACGCTGGACCGCCTGGGCCGGCTCGTCAGCTGCGAGCACGGCTCGCGCAGCGTGACGCGCACCGAGCACGACGGCAGCATCACCACGCTGGCCGCGCACGTCAACGGCAAGCGCCTGAACAGCCCGAACGACGTGGTGGTGAAGTCCGACGGTTCGATCTGGTTCACCGACCCGGCCTACGGCATCGACTCCGACTACGAGGGCCACCGGGGCGAGAGCGAGACCGGTGGCTGCCACGTCTACCGGCTCGACCCGAACAGCGGCGACTGCGCGCGCGTGGCCGACGACTTCGTGCGACCGAACGGGCTCGCCTTCTCGCCCGACGAATCGAAGCTCTACATCGTCGACAGCGGCGTCACGCACCAGCCCGACGGACCGCGGCACATCCGCGTGTTCGACGTGTCGGCGCGCGGCACGCTGTCGGGCGGCGCGGTGTTCGCGACCTGCAGTGCCGGCCTGTTCGACGGCTTCCGCGTCGACGAGCAGGGCCGGCTGTGGTGCGGCGCGAACGACGGCGTGCACTGCCTCGCGCCCGACGGCACGCTGCTCGGCAAGGTGAAGACCGCCGAGCGGGTGGCCAACGTCGTGTTCGGCGGGCCCAAGCGCAACCGCCTCTTCATGTGCGCGACCAGTTCGCTGCTGGCGGTGCTGCTGCCGGTCAACGGCGTCAAGACGGTTTGATCACGGCCGGTGAAGTAATGCTTGACGAACCCGTAAAGAGTTTTTACGATCCGCGCCTTGCTTGAAAAAGCGCACCGAATCGACTGAATCCGAGGACCCATCGTGACAAGCCGCCACCTTTCCTTCCACCTGCAGCAAGCCGTCCGTGCATCGGGCGAGTGCGGCTGCATGGCAGAAGGCAAGCGCGACGGCAACGACCGCCGGCATCCGGGAGAAGGCGGGGCTTGAGGCCCACCCTTCGACTCTGTTCACAGAGGCCCGGATTCCGACAAGGATCCGGGCCTTTCTGCTTTTTGGCGTGCTTGATGTGCTTCACCCGCTTCACTTCGGGTGTGCCCTTGCCCTCCGCGTCCGCACGAAATGGTGTTGGCGGCGCGGGATGTGCGCGGCCCGGACCCGGGCCCCGTGCAGCGAGACACCACATCCGACGGGATGCTCGCGCTTGGACACAGCCGAAGTGCAGTGGATGCCCGATGGACAAGGCCCTGAACGACATACCGCGCGGTGCGATGCCGCGCGGCCAGGGCCAGGGGGTTCGACTCCCCCGCCACGGCATCAGGCTGTCACCCGGTCCCAGCTGAGGCCGTGCTTCGCGAGGTATTTGCGCAGCCGGTCGGCGTCGTTGACGACGCTGCGCTGCTGGCGCGAGACATGGAACAGCTGCCGGCCCGCGTCCGACAGGCTGCGCGCGCGCCGGCACACCTGCAGCACCGACTGCAGCTGCAGCCGGTCGAACAGGTCGAGTGCAGCGGCGGCATCGCCGAGCAGCGCATCGAGATCGGCACCGGCTGCCTCGGGGGCGTCGCCCGCGTGGTGCTGCCACAGCCAGCGCAGGCGCTGCAGCTCGGCCTCGACCAGCGGCGTGGCGATGCGCCCGCCATCGGCCAGCGTGGCGAGCCGCGTGACGCTGGCGGACAGGTCGCGGAAGTTGCCGCGCCACAGCGCCTCGGGCGATTGCGCGAAGCGCAGGTACTGCGCCTTGGCCTCCGCGTTGAAGCGCACCGCGCGGCCCAGCTCGGCGGCGGCGCGGGCCAGCAGGTGCTCGACATTGGGTTCGATGTCCTCCGGCCGTTGCGCCAGGCCCGGCAGCGTGTAGCTCCACAGGTTGATGCGGGCGTACAGGTCTTCGCGGAAGCGGCCCTCGGCGACGTCGATGCGCAGGTCGCGGTTGGTGCCGGCGACCAGCTGGAAGTCGCTCGCCACCTCGCGGTCGCTGCCCATCGGGTAGAAGCGCTTTTCCTCCACCGCCTTCAGCAGCATCGCCTGCTCGTCCTGGCCCAGCTCACCGATCTCGTCGAGGAACAGCACGCCGCCGTGCGCGCTGCGCAGCAGGCCGGCGCGGTCGGCCGCCGCGCCGGTGAACGCGCCCTTGCGGTGGCCGAACAGCGTGGACGCCGCACCGTCGCCGTGCAGCGTCGCGCAGTTCACCTCGACGAACTCGCCGCCCACCTGGTGACGCGACTTCTTCAGCTCGTACATGCGGCGCGCGAGGTGCGACTTGCCGGCGCCGGTCGGCCCGGTCAGCAGGATGGGCGCGCGCGAGCGCACCGCCACGCGCTCGATCTCGTCGATCAGCGTGTTGAAGGCCGCGTTGCGGGTCGCGATGCCGCTCTTCAGGAAGTCGACGGCGTCCTGCTGCTCGCGGTCGAAGCGCTGCGCGAGCACGTCGTAGCGCGACAGGTCGAGGTCGATCAGCGTCAGGTGGCCGGGGTTGTCGTGGGCCTGCTTCTTGGGCGGCGCGGTCTGCAGCAGCACGCCGGGGATGAAGCGCGACTCGACCATCAGGAACATGCAGATCTGCGCGACGTGGGTGCCGGTGGTGATGTGCGCCCAGTACTGCTCGCGCTCGGTGTCGAAGTCGTAGGCGCGCACCCAGTCGTAGAGCGCGCCGTACATCTCGCCGAAATCCCACGGGTCGGCCAGGTCCATCGCGACCAGGTTGACCCGCGTCTCCGGCGACACCGAGGCCATGTCGCGCTGCACCTGCTGCGCCAGGCCCTCGTGGCGCGGCGTGTGGATCAGCTCGAGGCGGTGCACGACGGTGTCGGGCTGCTGCACCAGCGACACGGTGGGACGCCACTTCTCCCAGCGGCCGGCGCCCTGGCCGGCGTCGAGCTGGGTGCCGAGGAAGCCGATGACAACGGTCTGTTTGGTCATGGATTAATGGATAGGAGACTAGCTGAAAGTCTAGCAATTTGGCGAATGGAGGCGGTGACTGAGCGGCGGTGGAATGCCTATCTGTCGGTAAATTTCATTTGAAATCAATGGCTTGTGAAGTCGGCTCGGCAGGGTGGCCTCAGTTGGCACGCCGACTGCAATACATCAGGCGTCCGACACGAACGAAGAACGCTGTAGGTGAGGGGTTGAGGTGAAAGCCTGCCCCGCCGGTGCAGGCAATCCGGGGCGTGAGCTCCGTCGGTGGCATGCATGCCGCGCCTTCGGGAAGGTCGTGCTTGGTGAGTGCTCGTTGAGCGCGCACGGGTTCGAACCCCGTACCCAATGGCCTCAAAAACCATTTTCAGAAATCGGTCGAAAGACCTCCGCCGAACGCGGGAGACAGCCGGCTCGTCCGGAACGATCCCGTCAGTGGTGCGGCCCGCACGGTGAACCCGGTCGGCCCCTGCCCGCAGCCAGCGCCACGGCCTTGTCGTGTCGACCGCTGCAGGGCCGCAGGCCGGTGCGATCCCCGTCCGCCGCACCGCTGTAACGGCCCCCATTCGTTGATCAAGAAAAGAGAGAAGGCAAGATGTTGATGTTCAAGCGTTTCACGGTGAAGAAGAACGAGCGCGGCCTGCTGCTGCGCAATGGCGATTTCGAACGCGTGCTGCAACCGGGTGCGCACCGGGTGTTCGCCGGCCTGGACCGCCTGAGCCTGGAGACCTTCTCTCTGGAGCAACCGGTGTTCGCGCACGCGCTGGCCGACTACCTGATGGCGCGCGAGCCGGCGGTCATTGCGGCGGAGTTCGTGAAGGTCGAGCTGTCGGAGACGCAGGTGGGCCTGCGCTTGGACAACGGCGTGCTGGTCGAGGTGCTGCCGCCGACCACGCGGCGCCTGTACTGGAAGGGCCTGGTCGAGGTGCAGGTCGAGGTGATCGACATCGAGGCCGGCGTGGAACTGGCCCCGGCCTTGACGGCGCGCCTGGCGCAGACGCAGTTGCGCCAGCGCGGCGTGGCGGGCCTGGGCGGCGTGCTGCAGGTGCAGGTGAACGAGTTCGCGGCCGGCCTCCTGTGGGTGGACGGCAAGGTCGAGCGCGTGCTGGCGCCGGGCTCGTACGCCTTCTGGAAGTTCAATCGCACCGTCTCGGTGGACGTGGTGGACCTGCGTCTGCAGGCGCTGGATGTTGCGGGCCAGGACATCCTGACGCGTGACAAGGTGAGCCTGCGGCTGAACATGGTGGCGACCTGGCGCGTGACCGACGTGCTGAAGGCCTGGACCCGGCTGCAGAAGCCGGCCGAGCACCTGTACCGGGAGCTGCAGTTCGGGCTGCGCGCGGCCGTGGGCACACGCACCTTGGACGAGCTGCTGGAGAACAAGGGCGTGATCGACGAGGTCGTGACGGGCTACGCGCAGGGCAAGCTGGCGGACTACGGCATGGCGCTCGAGAGCGTCGGCGTCAAGGACATCGTGCTGCCGGGCGAGATGAAGACCATCCTGGCGCAGGTGGTCGAGGCGCAGAAGGCGGCCGAGGCCAACGTGATCCGCCGCCGCGAGGAAACGGCGGCCAGCCGTTCGCTGCTCAACACGGCCAAGGTGATGGAGGACAACCCCACCGCGTTGCGCCTGAAGGAGCTGGAGACGCTGGAGCGCGTGGCCGAACGGATCGACAAGATCTCGGTGTTCGGCGGCTTGGATGGCGTGCTGAACGGGCTGGTGAAGCTGGCCTGAAGCGACAAGACAAAGGAAGCGAGGACAAGATGGAAGCAGTCAAGAACTACAGCGTCGAAGACATCGAAGGCGGCGTGCCCGTGAAGATGTGGACCCGCGGCGTGCCGGTCGAGGACGAGGCGAAGAAGCAGCTCGCCAACGCGGCCCGCCTGCCGGTGGTCTTCAAGCACATCGCGGCCATGCCCGACGTGCACCTGGGCATCGGTGCGACCGTCGGCTCGGTGATCCCGACGCTGCGCGCGATCATCCCGGCCGCGGTCGGTGTCGACATCGGCTGCGGGATGATGGCCTGCAAGACCACGCTGCGCGCAGAGGACCTGCCGGACAACCTGGGCCCGCTGCGCTCGGCGATCGAGCGCGCGGTGCCGCACGGCTCGTCGCCGCGCCACCGTGGCCGCGACCAGGGCAGCTGGGAGAACCCGCCGGAGACGGTGGACGACGTCTGGGCGACGCTGGTCGACGAGTTCGATGCGCTGTGCGAGCTGCACCCGCGGCTGAAGAACACCAACAACCGCAAGCACCTGGGCACGCTGGGCTCCGGCAACCACTTCATCGAGGTCTGCCTCGACGAGGAGGGCGCCGTGTGGTTCATGCTGCATTCGGGGTCGCGCGGCGTCGGCAACGCGATCGGCACGCACTTCATCGAGCTGGCCAAGAAGGACGCCGAGCAGCACCAGCGCAACCTGCCCGACCAGGACCTGGCGTACTTCGAGGAAGGCGCACAGTACTTCGGCGACTACGTGCGCGGCGTCGGCTGGGCGCAGAAGTTCGCGGCGCGCAACCGCGAAGTGATGATGACCAACCTGATCGCGACGGTGCGCCAGGTGATCGCGAAGCCGTTCGAGACCCACGTCGAGGCGGTGAACTGCCACCACAACTACGTGCAGCAGGAGCGTCACTTCGGCGAGGACGTGTTCGTGACCCGCAAGGGCGCGGTCAGCGCCAAGCGCGGCGAGCTGGGGATCATCCCGGGCAGCATGGGCGCGCGCAGCTACATCGTGCGCGGCCTGGGCAACCCGGAGAGCTTCGAGAGCTGCAGCCACGGCGCCGGTCGCGTGATGAGCCGCACGAAGGCGAAGAAGCTGTTCACGGTCGACGACCAGGTCAAGGCGACCGCGGGCGTCGAATGCCGCAAGGACAAGGACGTGATCGACGAGATCCCGATGGCCTACAAGGACATCGACGCGGTGATGACCGCGCAGAAGGACCTGGTCGAGGTGGTGCACACGCTGAAGCAGGTGGTGTGCGTGAAAGGATGAAGTGATGAACACGTGGTTGAACCGATGGCTCGGCAACCCGCGGGAGAGTGCGGGCAGCGTCGAAGCGTGGATGGCAGCAGCCGCCTCGACGAATGGCTACGAGCGCCAGCAAGCGGTGGAGGCGCTCGCGCGCAGCGATGACCCGCGCGCGCTGCGCGTGCTGCTGGTACGCGCGAACGACTGGGTGCCGCAGGTCAGGCAGGCGGCCGCCGAAGCGGTGCTGGCCTGGCTGGACGAGCACAGGCTCGACGGCTGGCGGCAGGCCTTGCCGGCGCTGTGGCGCCTGCGCGGCGCGGGCCGGGTCGACCACCGCGGTCTGCTGGAAGCCGTCGATGCGTTCCTGTCGGCGCCTTCGCGCTTGCAGCGCCTGGGAGTGGGTGTGCCCGCCTCCGATCGCGAGGCCGGTCGCTTCCTGTTCCAGCTGAGCCTCAAGGCAGGACATGCCGAAGCCGAGATGGAACGCGTGCTGGTCCGTGGCGTGGCTTCCGGCGATGTGTGGGTGGCGAGAATGGCCGCCTCGCGCCTGGGCGCACTGGCGACACAGGCGTCGCGCAGCCGTGCGGCGGCCGAAGCCTGCCGCAGCGTCTTCGGCGAGGTGCGCGCGGCCGGGCTGCGTTCGATGTCGGCCGGCGGCCAAGTCGTGCCGGCCGAATGGCTGAACCGGCTGTGCTTCGATGAACGCGCACTGGTTCGCCAGCTGGCCTTGTCGGCGGCAACGTCGGCCATGGTGGAGGCGGTCCAGTTGCGTGCGCTGGCCGTCGTCGGCAATGCGTCGAAGCCGGCGCGTGAACGGGTGGTGTCTCTGAAACTGTTGCGCGAGCTGCGGCATCCTGCGCATCGCGCCTGCTGCGAGGCCTTGATCGGATGCAGCAGCGGCGCGCTGCGGGCCGTGGCCTGCGAAGGACTGTTCGCCGAGACCGACGCGGACCTGCCGGCCTTGATCGAGCGGGCCTTGGTGGACGCTGCGCCGGCGGTGCAGCGGCTGGCCGTGAAGGCCGTGCAACGAGGTGCGCCGGCACCCTCGGCGCAACGCGTGCGGCAACTGGTCGAAGCCGTGCCCTCGCCGCGATCGATGCGGGTCGCGCTGCAACTGATGAGCCGTGCCTCACCCTGGGACCGCCTGTGGTTCGTGCTGGCGACCTTGGCCGACAGCGGGTTGTCGCAGGCCAGCGGGCACATGGTCGACGAAGGCTTGCTGGCCTGGTGCGAGGACATGGGCCGGTGCTTCGTCGTGCCGGCGCAAGCGCAGAAGCAGGCCGTGCGCGAAGCGTGGCAGCGCGCGAGTGCGCTCGTGGCCGAACCGCTGCGGGCACAGGTGCTGTTCCAGCTGCAGTCGTTCGGCATCGTGAACAACAACGACAAGGAATGAACATGATCGAACTCGACGGCGCCACCGGGGAGGGTGGCGGCCAGATCCTGCGCAGCGCGTTGGCGCTTGCCATGTGCACCGGCCAGGGCGTCACGCTGCGCAACATCCGCGCGCGCCGCCCCAAGCCCGGCCTGATGCGCCAGCACCTGGCCTGCGTGCTGGCGGCCCAGGCCGTCAGCGGCGCACAGGTGCAGGGCGCCGAGCCGGGCTCCGCCACGCTGGTTTTCGAGCCGGGTGCGCTGCGCCCCGGCGAGCATGCGTTCAGCGTCGGCACGGCCGGCAGCGCGACGCTGGTGCTGCAGACCGTGTGGCCGGCGCTGATGCTCGCGGCCGAGCCCAGCCGCCTGACGCTCGGCGGCGGCACGCACAACCCGATGGCGCCGCCCTTCCACTTCATCGAGCGCTGCTATGCGCCGCTGCTGCACCGGCTGGGCGCCGGCAGCCGCCTGCTGCTGCGCCGGCACGGCTTCTTCCCGGCCGGCGGCGGCGAGTTCGTCGCCGAGATCCTGCCCGCGGCCGGCGGGCTGCAGCCGTTCGACCTGCTGGAGCGCGGTGCGGCACAGGCCGCCTACGCCGAGTGCCTGGCCGCCGCGATCCCGCGCAGCGTGGCGGCGCGTGAACTCGCGATCGTGCAGCAGGCGCTCGGCTGGGCCGACGACGCGCTGCACGTGCCGGTGTTGCGCCAGAACGAAGGCCCCGGCAACGCGTTGATGGCGACGCTGGTGCATGATCACGTCACCGAACTCGCGATCAGCTTCGGCGAGCGCGGTCGCAGTGCCGAGCAGGTCGCGCAGTCGCTGCTGGCCGAGCTGCGCGTCTACCAGGCGGGCACCGGGGCGCTCGGCCCGCACCTGGCCGACCAGTGGACCCTGCCGCTTGCGCTGGCGGTGTGGCGCAGCGGTCGCGCGGCGCAGTTCAGCTGCACCGAGCTGACCGAGCACGCGCGAACCAACTTCGGCGTGATCGAGCGCTTCCTGCCGGTGCGCTTTGCGACCGACGGCGCCGATGGCCACTGGCGCGTGCGTGTCACGCGATCGGAGCCGAGCTCCCTTTAGACTGCGGCACATTCGCATCGGCAGGGAGCAGGGGGGATGGACCGTCACCAGGCGTACGCATCGGCATCGGCCGCGAGGCGGCCCGCATGACGCTGGGCGCCGAGGCCGTGCTGTCGCTGGCGCCCGACGCATCGTCGGCCAAGGCCGCGCGCGGGCTGGTGTCGCCCGGCCAGTGGCCGACGCTCGGCGCCAACCCGCAGGCGGTGTGGGGCGAATGCCAGGGCAGCGGCGCCAAGCCTTACCAGACGCAGGTCGACCTGTCCGGCCCGTCGTTCCGCTGCACCTGCCCGAGCCGCAAGTTCCCGTGCAAGCATGGCCTGGCGCTGATGCTGCTGCGCGCCGAGCAGGCGTCCTTGTTCAAGAACGCCGACGCCCCCGCGTGGGTCGGCGAATGGCTGGCCTCGCGCGCCGAGAAAGCCCAGAAACAGGAAGAGAAACAGCAGGCGCGTGCTGCCGAACCGGTGGACGCCGACGCCGCGGCCGCACGCGACGCGAAGCGCGAGGCGCAGCGCTGGGCGCGCATCGAAGGCGCGGCGCAGGAGCTGCAGCGCTGGCTGGCCGACCAGATCGCGAGCGGCCTGGGCGCGCTCGGCACGCCGCGGCGCGCCGCCTGGCAGACGATGGCGGCGCGCATGGTCGATGCGCAGGCACCCGGCCTGGGCCAGCGCCTGCGCGATGCGGCCGACGGCATCGGCCAGGGCGCCGACTGGCCCGAACGGTTGCTGCACCGGCTCGGCCTGCTGCAGCTGGCCTGCGAGGCGATCGGCCGCCGCGAACGGCTGCCGCCCGGTGTGCAGGCCGATCTGCGCACGCTGGCCGGCTGGCCGCACGACAAGGCCGAGGTGCTGGCCTCGGGCGATCGCCTGCGCGACCACTGGACGGTGCTCGGCCTGGCGGTCGAGGAGCGCGACGACAAGCTGGTCGAGCGCCGCGTCTGGCTGCAGGGCGAGCACAGCGGCCGGCGCGCGCTGCTGCTCGACCATGCCTACGGCGGGCGCGGCTTCGAGCAGCCCTGGCTCGGCGGCACGCGGGTCGAGGCGACGCTGGCCTGGTTCCCGGGCGCGAACAGCCAGCGCGCGTTGGCCGACGAGATCGCAGCGCCGCACGGTGAACCGGCCTGGCCGGCAGCGCGCGTCGCGGACGAATGGCAGGCGATGGCCGAGCGGGTCGCCGCCTGCCCGTGGACCTGGCTGCATCCGATGCTGGTGCCCGGCGCGGTGCCGCTGCGCACCGACGCCGGCTGGCTGCTGGTGGCCGAAGGCCGCGCGCTGCCGCTGGCCGTCAACGAGGCCGTCGGCTGGTCGCTGCTGGCGCATGCCGGCGGCGTGCCGTTGACGTTGATGGGCGAGTGGGACGGACGGCGCTTGCGGCCGCTCAGCGCCTGGGGTGGCGACGGCCTGTGGCTGCGGGGCGGCGAATGAGCGCGGACCCGGTGTGGGGCAGCCTGGTGCCGGCCGCGATGGTCGGCACCGAGCGCCATCCCCTGCCGAAGGCCGTGCTGTCCGGCCCGGTGGGGGCGTTGCTGGATGGCCTGCCCGACGGCGACGCGGCCACCGCGCTGCTGCGCGTGGCCGCCGTGCTGGCGCCGTGCGAACTGGCCGGTGCGCAAGGGCGTCCCTGGTCGTCACCCCTGCCACCGCCGGCGGGCGTCGAGAGCCGGCCCGCGCCGACGGACACCGTCCTCCTTGCGTGGTCGCTGCGGCGCGGCCCGGCGCGCCTGCAGCACCAGGTGCTGGCGGCCCTGGATGCCCAGGGCCTGCGCCTGCCCACGGCGCTGCTGCCGCTGGCGCTGGAGCTCGGCCGCCACTCGATCGCGCTGCGTGCGCCGCTGCAGCCGGTGCTCGGCGCGCGCGGCCTGTGGCTGGCCACGCAGAACGCCGACTGGCGCTTCGCGGTCGGTGCGGCTGCCGAGGCCGACGACGACCTGCGCTGGGCCGAAGGCAGCCTGGACCAGCGCCGCGACCTGCTGCGCGCGCAGCGGCAGCGGGACCCGGCGGGCGCCCGCGAGCGGCTGGCCGCATCGCTCGCCGAACTGCCGGCGCGCGAGCGGGCCGAGCTGCTCGGCACGCTGTGGACCGGCCTGTCGATGGACGACGAAGCGCTGCTCGACGGCCTGCGCACCGACCGCAGCCGCGAGGTGCGCCAGGGCGCCATCGCCTTGCTGGTCGGCCTGCCCGACAGCGCGCTGGCCCGGCAGGCGGTCGCGCGCCTCGCGCCGCTGCTGCAGCCGCGCTGGACGATCGATGCCCCGGCCGAGGCACCGCCGGATGCCGACGGCATCGAGCCGGTCCGCCCGAAGCACGAATCGCTGGGCGACCGCGCGTGGTGGCTGTACCAGTTGCTGCGCCAGGTGCCGCTCGGCTGGTGGCCGCGGCACACCGGCCTGGCGCCGGCCGAGCTGCTGCCCTGGGCGCTGGCCACCGACTGGGCCGAGGCGATCGTGCGCGCCTGGCGCGACCTGCTGTCCCACGATCCGCAGCCCGACTGGTGCGAGGCGCTGCTCGACCACTGGCCCGGCAAGCTGCTGCGCGACGAGCCGGCCTCGGTGCTGGCGCTGTTGCCGCCGGCGCGCCGCGAGCGCCACCTCGAGCGCCAGCTGCGCGGCGGCACGGTGGTGCTGTCCACGTCGATGCAGCAGGTGCTGCAATCGTGCCCGGTCGGTGAAGGCTTGTCGCCTTCAATGTCTGCCACCGTCGCCGACGCGCTGCTCGACGCCGCGCGCCGCAACGCCTTCCTGGCCGATCACGGCCTGCGCGGCCTGCTGCCCGAGCTGGCCTGCGTGCTGCACCGCGAGGCGCTGGCCCGCCTCGATGCCTGGCCGCGCCATGCCGACGAGACCCCGACGCTGGTCGAGCTGCTGGCCACGATGGCGCAGGTGACGGCCGCGCGGCGTGCGCTGTCGGCCTGACCCCCTTCCTCCCCGAGCGAAAGAGACCCCCGATGAGCGCCACCCCCACCGCGATCCGCCAGCATGCCGAGCAGCAGTACGCCGAGGAACTGGCCGAGCTGAAGAAGCACGACACGCGCACCCGGCCGGCCCACTGGCAGCTGTCGCCGTGGGCCGTCGTCACCTACCTGATGGGCGGCAAGCTCGACAACGGCTTCGAGATCGGCGCCAAGTACATCGGCAATCCGCGCCTGATGGAGATCGCGGTCGCGACGCTCGCCACCGACCGCGCGCTGCTGTTGTACGGCGTGCCCGGCACCGCGAAGTCGTGGGTGTCCGAACACCTGGCCGCGGCGGTCAGCGGCGACTCGACGCTGCTGATCCAGGGCACGGCCGGCACCGGCGAGGAGCAGCTGCGCTACGGCTGGAACTATGCGCAGCTGCTGGCGAACGGCCCGTCGATGGCCGCGCTGGTCGCGAGCCCGCTGATGACGGCGATGCGCGACGGCAAGATCGCGCGCGTCGAGGAACTCACGCGCATCCCCGCCGACGTGCAGGACAGCCTGATCACCGTGCTGTCCGAGAAGACGCTGCCGATCCCCGAGCTGGGCAGCGAGGTGCAGGCGGTGCGCGGCTTCAGCGTGATCGCGACCGCGAACAACCGCGACAAGGGCGTCAACGAGCTGTCGGCGGCGCTGAAGCGGCGCTTCAACACCGTGGTGCTGCCGGTGCCGGCGAGCGAGGACGAAGAGGTCGCCATCGTCGTCAAGCGCGTGGCCGAGATGGGCCGCTCGCTGCAGCTGCCGGCCGAGCCGCCGGCGCTGAAGGAGGTGCGCCGGCTGGTGCAGATCTTCCGCGAGCTGCGCAGCGGCAAGACCGAGGACGGCAAGACGCAGCTGAAGTCGCCCACCTCGACGCTGTCGACCGCCGAGGCGATCTCGGTGATCAACAGCGGCATGGCGCTGGCCGGTCACTTCGGCGACGGCGTGCTGCGCCCGCACGACCTCGCGTCGGGCCTGCTCGGCGCGGTGATCAAGGACCCGGTGCAGGATGCGGTGGTCTGGAACGAGTACCTGGAGACGGTCGTCAAGGAGCGCAGCGACTGGAAGGACCTGTACCGCGCCTGCCGCGAGCAGGGCTGACGTGGCGGCACCGCACCTGTTCGGCATCCGCCACCACGGGCCGGGCTGTGCCCGCAGCCTGCTGCGCGCCTTCGATGCGCTGCGGCCCGACTGCGTGCTGGTCGAGGGGCCGCCCGAGGCCGAGCCGCTGTTGAACGCCGTGCTGGCCGACGGCATGGTGCCGCCGGTCGCGCTGCTCGGCTACTGCCCCGACGAACCGCAGCGCGCGGTCTACCACCCGTTCGCGGTCTTCTCGCCCGAATGGCAGGCGCTGCGCTGGGCCGCGGCGGCCGGCGTGCCGCTGCGCTTCATCGACCTGCCGCTCGCGAACGCGCTGGCGATCGAGCGCGACGAGTCACCGCCGCAGGACGATGCCGCCGAAGCGTCGGCGCCGCGCCGCGCCGACCCGCTGGGCTGGCTGGCGCGCGCTGCGGGCTACGCCGACGGCGAGGGCTGGTGGAACCACATGGTCGAGGAGCGCGGCGACGGCGAGGAGCTGTTCACCGCTATCGCCGAGGCCATGGCCGCGCTGCGCAGCGACTGGCAGGCGCAGGGCGGTGATGACGACGAGGAACGCCGCCGCGAAGCCTGGCGCGAGGCCCACATGCGGCAGCGGCTGCGCGAGGCGCAGAAGGAAGGATTCGAGCGCATCGCGGTGGTCGTCGGTGCCTGGCACCTGCCGGCGCTGCAGGCCGAGGTGACGGCCAAGGCCGACCAGGCGCTGCTGAAGGGGTTGCCGAAGCTGAAGGTCGCGTCGACCTGGGTGCCGTGGACCTACCGCCACCTGACGCGCGCCAGCGGCTACGGTGCCGGCATCCAGTCGCCCGGCTGGTACGAGCACCTGTGGCTCGGCCACGACAAGCCGGGACAGCGCGCGGTGGGCTGGCTGGCGCGCGTCGCGACGCTGATGCGTGCGCGCGACCTCGACTGCTCGTCGGCCCACCTGATCGAGGCGGTGCGCCTGGCCGATGCGCTGGCCGCGTTGCGCGAGCGGCCGGCCCCCGGTCTCGACGAGCTGCACGAGGCGACGCGCAGCGTGCTGACGATGGGCGACGACAGCGTGCTGCGCTTCATCGCCGACGCGCTCGTGGTGGGCGACCGGCTCGGCAGCGTGCCGCCCGACGTGCCGACCGTGCCGCTGCAGCGCGACGTCGAGCAGGCGCAGAAGACGCTGCGCCTGAAGCCCGAGGCGACGCAGCGCACGCTCGACCTGGACCTGCGCAATGCGACCGACCTGGCGCGCAGCCGCCTGCTGCACCGGCTGCGGCTGCTCGACGTGCCCTGGGGCGAGACCGCGCGCGTGGGCCGCAGCTCGCGCGGCACCTTCCACGAAGTGTGGACGCTTCAGTGGCAGCCCGAGTTCGCGCTGCGGCTGATCGAGGCCAGCCGCTGGGGCCAGGACCTGGCGCAGGCGGCGAGCGCGCGCGTGATCGACCGCAGCCGCCAGGCGCCGTCGCTGGCCGAGCTGGCCGCACTGGTCGACCGCGTGCTGCTGGCCGGCCTGGATGCCGCCGTGCCGGCCGTCACGCAGGCGCTTTCGAACCGCGCCGCGGTGACCGGCGACGCGCTGCAGCTGCTGGGTGCGCTGCCGCCGCTGGCCAACGTGTTCCGCTACGGCAACGTGCGGCAGACCGATGCCGGCATCGTCGGCCACGTGTTGGACGGCCTGATCGTGCGGGCCGCGATCAGCCTGCCGCTGTCGTGCAGCGCGCTCGACGATGCGGCGGCCGACGCGCTGCGCGACAAGCTGCTGGCCGCGCATGCGGCGGTCGGCCTGCGCGACGATGCGGCGCACACCGAGGGCTGGCAGCGTGCGCTGGCGCAGGTGGCGGCGCAGCGCGGCGCGCACGAGCTGCTGCAGGGCGTCGCGGTGCGCCTGCTGCTGGATGACGGCGCGTGGACGCGCGGGCAGGTGGCGCAGGCGCTGTCGCTGCAGCTGTCGTCCGGCGCCGAGCCGGCCAAGGCGGCGGCCTGGCTGGACGGCTTCCTGAACCGCAATGCGGTCGTGCTGCTGCACGACGCGACGGTGTGGTCGCTGATCAACGACTGGCTGCTCGGGCTGAACGAGGAGCACTTCGTGTGCGTGCTGCCGCTGGTGCGGCGCAGCTTCTCGGCCTTCAGCGGCAGCGAGCGGGGCGAGTTGGCGCAGCGCGCGCGGCAGGGTGCGGTCGCCACCGTCGCGGCACCGGTGCCGGCCGAATGGGACGAGGCGCGCGCGCAGCTGCCGCTGCCGCTGCTGCGCCAGCTGCTGGGAGTGGACGGATGAGCGAGCCTGCCGACAAGGATGCGGAACGTCTGCGCCGCTGGCGCCTGGTGCTGGGCGGCGAGGCCGAGGCAGCGTGCGGCGGCCTGAACGGCGCGTCGGCCGAGATGGACCAGGCGCTGAGCGCGCTGTACGACGCCGACGGCCCGGGCGGCCTGAAGTCCAAGGACCGGCGCGGTGGCCGCGGCGGCTCGGCGCCGAGCGTCGCGCGCTGGCTGGGCGACATCCGCAACTACTTCCCGAGCTCGGTGGTGCAGGTGATGCAGCGCGATGCGCTGGAGCGCCTGAACCTGCGCGACATGCTGCTGCAGCCGGAGCTGCTGAACAGCGTGCAGCCCGACGTGCACCTGGTGGCCAGCCTGATCTCGCTGTCGCGCGTGATCCCCGCCAACACGAAGCAGACCGCGCGCCTGGTGGTGCGCAAGGTGGTCGACGAACTGCTGAAGCGGCTCGACGAGCCGATGCGTTCGGCGGTGACCGGCGCGCTCGACCGCAGCCGGCGCAACCGCCGCCCGCGCCATGCCGAGATCGACTGGCACCGCACCATCCGCGCCAACCTGCGGCACTGGCAGCCGGCGCTGCGCACCGTGGTGCCGGAGAAGCTGGTCGGCTACGGCCGCAAGGCGCGGCGCCCGCAGCGCGAGGTGATCCTGTGCATCGACCAGAGCGGTTCGATGGCGGCGTCGGTGGTGTATTCGAGCATCTTCGGCGCGGTGATGGCGTCGCTGCCGTCGGTGTCGACGCGGCTGGTGGTGTTCGACACCGCGGTGGTCGACATGAGCGAGCAGCTCGACGACCCGGTGGAGCTGCTGTTCGGCGTGCAGCTGGGCGGCGGCACCGACATCAACGGCGCGGTCGGCTACTGCCAGTCGGTGATCCGCGAACCGCGCAACACGATCCTGGTGCTGATCTCCGACCTGTACGAAGGCGGCGTGGCGGAGGGGCTGCTGCGCCGGGCCGCGGAACTGGTCGCGAACGGGGTGCAGTTCATCACCTTGCTGGCGCTGAGCGATGAAGGGGCGCCGGCCTACGACCGCGACCTGGCGGCCAAGCTGGCGGCGCTGGGCGTGCCGTCGTTCGCGTGCACGCCGCAGGCGTTTCCAGGGTTGATGGCGGCCGCCATTCGGCGCGACGACGTGGCCGCGTGGGCCGCAGGGCAAGGGTTGGTGACGAGTCGCGCGTAGCCCGGATGCCAATCCGGGATGTGTCCGACAAACCCCGGATTGGCATCCGGGCTACAGGAGCTGGTCCGCCAGCGCCTCGATGTCGGCCCGCTGGTGCAGGCGCACCAGCCAGCGTGCCGGGATGCCGGCCTTGCCGTAGAACGCGCCGGCCAACTGGCCGACGATGGCCGCCGTGGTGTCGGCGTCGCCGCCGAGGTTGGCGGCACGCAGCACCGCGGCCTCGAAGCTGTCGGTGTGCGCGAAGCACCACAGTGCGGCTTCGAGCGACTCGATGCAGTAGCCGGAGCCGACGATCTGCGACTCGGTTTTCTGCAGGTAGTCGCGCGCGGCCAGCGCCTGCACTTTCGGCATCGTGGGCGCCGCCAGCCGGCTCTCGAGCACGGCGTTTTTCGGCGCACCGTCCAGCGCGTTGGCGATCAGCTCGGCGAACAGCGCGCAGCTTTCGACGGCTTCGGGCGCGGCGTGCGTGGTGGTCGAGCTGCGGCGAGCCAGCTCCAGCGTCGCCTGGAGGTCGGGATGGCCGAACAGCACCGCCGGCGCCAGCCGCATCAGCGAGCCGTTGCCGGCGCTGCGCGGGTCGGTCGAGCCGGCCACCGGGTCGCGCGTGTCCAGGTAGCGCGACAGCGCGGCGGACACCGTCATGCCGATGTCGAAGCAGTCGCCGGTCGCGCTCAGGTAGCCGTGGTGCCACCAGTTCACGTAGCGGTTCATCTGGTCTTCGGCATCGAAGCCGTGGCATTCGACCAGGCTGGTCGCCAGGCACAGCGCCATCGAGGTGTCATCGGTCCACTGGCCCGGCTGCAGCCCGAACGGCCCACCGCCGACCATGTCGGTCAGCGGTTCGAAGCTGCCGCGGCGGCGGAACTCCAGCGTGGTGCCCACCGCATCGCCGCAGGCCAGCCCGAGCAGGCAGCCGCGGTAGCGGTCGAGCAGCGTGGCGTGGCTCGTCATGTCGGCGTGAGCCCGAGGAAGTGGTCGAGCATGTGGAAGTGATCGTCGAGGAACTGGTCTTCCATCGCCGGCAGGTCGCCGATCGGCGTCCACAGCGCGGCGGCGGCATCATCGCCGGCCACCACCTCGGGCAGCTCGCGGCCGCCGAGGTCGAAGTGGTGGGCGTGCGTGATGGTGCGCCCGCGCTGGCTGCGATCGGGGTGGTCGAACACCGCGGTCGCGCGCAGGCACTGGCGCATGCTGGCATCCAGCAGGTGCAGCTGGGTCTCTTCGCGCAGCTCGCGCAGCGCCGACTGGTAGGCGGTCTCGCGCGCCTCGATGAAGCCGCCCGGCACCGCGTACAAGCCCTTGCCCGGCGCCTGCCCGCGCTGCACCAGCAGCACATGGCCGGCGCATTGCACGATCGCGTCGACGGTGACGAACACCGGCGCGTACGGCGCGGCGGCCCACGAGGCCTTGTAGGCCTTCAGCATGCGCCACTCCTCGGCCAGCGCGTCGAACAGCGGCAGCCGCGACCAGGCGCGCAGGAAGCCGAGCGTGGTCGAGGGCGCCTGGCCGACCAGCGCGGCCAGCGTCGCGTCCAGGTCATCGTGGGCGCAGGCGAAGAAGGCATCGCGCAGCGCCGTGCCGTCCGCGGCGGCCACGCGCTCCACGCCGTGCAGCCGCCAGCCGGGGAAGCCCTGCAGGTACTCGCTGGTCGCATCCTTGAAATGGCCGACCAGCGCGATCCGGCTGGTGCGCGGTTCGGTGCGCTTGGCGATCAGCGACTGCACGCCGTCGTGCACCGCCTTCAGCCAGCGTGTCTCGTCGTAGTAGTCGCGCACCGGCAGGAAGTCGATGCGGGCGCGTTCGTCCTCGGGCAGCGCGAGGCGGATCATCTCGGCGCGTTCTTCCCAGGTGAACGGGTTCTTCGGCGACCGCGCCTGGTGGGCCGAGCCGATCACGACGACGACGTTCGGCGCCAGTGCGAGCGCCTGCTCCAGCAGCGCCAGGTGGCCGTTGTGGAAGGGCTGGAAGCGGCCGATGTAGACGGCGGTGTCGAAGCGGTCGCCCGGCTGTGCCGACGGATGGGAGGGGATGGTTCTCATTCGATGGTTCTCACGCAAACGCTGCCGCGATGGGCATCTGCCGTCCGCTGCCGAAGGCGCGGGGACGGACGCGGATGATGGGTGGCGCCTGGCGCCGCTTGTACTCGTTGCGCGCGATCATGCGCCGCACCCGCTCGACCAGCGCGCGGCCTTCGTCGCCGGCCTGCAGGCGCTCGACGAAGGCGGCCGCCTGGGCATGCTCGCGGCGCGACAGCCGGTCGCCTTCGATCAGCACCTTCAACACCTCGTCGAGCACCTCGTAGGGCGGCAGGCTGTCGGTGTCCTTCTGGCCGGGTGCGAGTTCGGCCGACGGCGGCTTGTCGATGATGGCGGCCGGGATCAGCTCGCGGCCGGCCGCGGCGTTGACGTGGCGCGACAGCGCGAACACCTCCGTCTTGTACAGGTCGCCGATCAGCCCGAGGCCGCCGTTGGTGTCGCCGTACAGCGTGCAGTAGCCGACCGAGATCTCCGACTTGTTGCCGGTGGTCAGCAGCAGGTGGCCGAAGCTGTTGGAGTATTCCATCAGCGCGGTGCCGCGGATGCGCGCCTGCAGGTTCTCCAGCGGCAGGCCTTTCAGCGGCGTGCCGAAGCTGCGCTCGAACTGCGCCGCGTAGCCGTTGACCAGCTCGGCGATCGGGTGGGTGAACAGCTCGATGCCGAGGTTGCGGCACAGCGTCACCGAATCGTCGACCGAGCCGGCCGACGAGTAGTGGGACGGCATGGTCACCGCGCTGACGTTGTGCGGCCCGAGCGCCTGCACGGCCAGCGCCAGCGTCAGCGCGCTGTCGATGCCGCCGGACGAGCCGACCACCGCCTGCCGGAAGCCGCAACGCCGCGCATAGTCCGTCAGGCCGAGCACGATCTGCGACTGGTAGAACGCCATCGTCGGCAAGCCGTCGGCCGGCACCGGCGGCGGCGTGTCGCCGGCCAGCGTCAGGAAGCGGCCGTGCTCGAAGCGCAGCGTCGTGACGTCCTCGACGAAGCGCCGCGCCTCGTAGACGACGCGGCCGTCGGCCTCGGTCGCGAACGATGCGCCGTCGAACACCAGCTGGTCGTGGCCGCCGATCTGGTTGACGTACAGGATGGGCAGGCCATGGCGGCGGCTCGCGTCGCCGAAGATCTGGTGGCGCTGCTCGCGCTTGCCGATCTCGGACGGGCTGGCGTTGATCGAGACCACCAGGTCGGGCGCGGCGTCGCGCATGCGCTCGAACGGGTTCACCGCGTAGTCGCCGGCGACGTCGTTCCAGCCGTCCTCGCAGATCATCATGCCGACCTGCGCGTCGCCGATGCGCAGCACCTTGGCGACGTCCGGGCCGGGTTCGAAGTGGCGGCGCTCGTCGAAGATGTTGTAGGTGGGCAGCAGCTGCTTGGCGTAGCGCAGCACGATCTCGCCGGCATGCAGCACCAGCAGCATGTTGTGCAGCCGCTTGCCGGGGCCGTCGCGCCGCAGCGGCGCGCCGACCACCCAGTGCAGGTTGCGCAGCTGGCGCGAGGCCTGCAGCAGCGTGTCGAGCCCGTCGTCGACACGCTGCAGGAAGCCGGGCTCCTCGAGCAGGTCGGCGGGGTAGTAGCCGCTCAGGCACAGCTCGGTGAAGACGATCAGTTCCGAGCCCTGCGTCGCGGCCTGCTGCGCGGCGGCGATCATCTTCGCGACATTGCCGCTGACGTCGCCCACCGTGGGGTTCAGCTGGGCGACCGTGATCTTCAGCATGCGTTCTCCTTCAGGCCGGGACGTTGAAGACCTGGCGCAGGTAGGCGAGGAAGGTCTGGTCGTCGCACAGCGTCTTGCCCGGGCTGTCGGACAGCTTGGCCACCGGCTGGCCGTTGCAGCGCGTCAGCTTCATCACGATGTTCAGCGGCACGAGGCCGACGTCGTTCGACAGGCTGGTGCCGATGCCGAAGCCGAGCTGCGTGCGGTCGGCGAAGTGGCGGTACAGCCCGAGGGCCGTCTCGATGGTCAGCCCGTCGGAGAACACCAGCCGCTTGGTGTGCGCATCGATGCGCAGCTTGGCGTAGTGGGCCAGCGCCTTCTCGCCCCACACGACCGGGTCGCCGGAGTCGTGGCGCAGCCCGTCGAACAGCTTGGCGAAGTAGAGGTCGAAGTCGGCCAGGAAGGCGTCCATGCCGACCACGTCGGTCAGCGCGACGCCCAGGTCGCCCCGGTATTCCTGCACCCACTCCTCGAGCGCGGCCTTCTGCGAGTCGCGCAGCCGCACGCCGAGCGCCTGGAAGGTCTGCAGGTACTCGTGGGCCATCGTGCCGATCGGTACCAGGCCCAGTTCCTTGGCGAGCAGCACGTTGGAGCTGCCGCGGAAGTACTGCGGCAGCTCGGCCTTCAGCGTCGCCACCACCTCGCGCTGCCAGGCACCGCTGTAGCGCCGGCGCACGCCGAAGTCGAAGAACTCGAGCGGGTGGCGGCGCGCGGGCTCGGCCTCGAAGTGGCGCAGCGTCGCGATCTTGGCCTGCAGCCGCGCGCGGCCCTGCGCCAGAGCGGCCGCGGCATCGAAGCGGCGGAAGTACAGCTCGTTGACGATGGCCAGCACGAAGATCTCGAAGGCCATCACGTGGACCTGCGGACCCTTGGCGGTGATCTCCAGCGTGTCGCCGTTGGCCTGCGCGTGGATGAAGACGCGCTGGAACTGGAAGATGCGCAGGAAGTCGACGAAGTCCGACTTGATGAAGCGCAGCGCGCCTAGGTAGGCGAGTTCGTCCTCGCTGAAGCGCAGCGCGCACAGGTGGTCGAGTTCGCGGTTCACGTCGCCGACCAGCTCGGCCAGCGGATACGCCGGCTGGTTGCGGCAGACGAAGCTGTACTCGGCCTGCGTCTGAGGGTGCCGATGCAGCATCGTCTGCCACATCGTGAACTTGTAGAGGTCGGTCTCCAGCAGGCTGTGGATGACGGGGGGCATGCTTGCTTTCATGACAGGCGGTTCAGCATCGGGTCGCTGCCGGCGAGTTGAACACCTTGGGCCGACATCGCGGCGAAAAACCCCTGCTGCTGCGCCTCGAAGCCGCCGACCGGGCTGATGCAGTCGGTCAGCAGCACGACGCGTTCGAGCTGGCGGCGCGGCAGGTGGGCCACCACGTGCTCGACGGTCGCCTTCACGCAGTGGCTGCCGGCTTCGCCGGCGACGAGGATGCGGTCGGCCTGGTCCAGGCGCTCGATCAGCGCCTGGTTCAGCTGCGTGCCGGGGTCGGCGCTGTCGGGCACCTCGGCCTGCACCGCGCTGTAGTGCTCGGTCCACGGGTTCTCGCCCTTGCTGACCATCTCGACCTGGCCGAGGCGGCGGTCTTCCCAGGCGTTGCAGGCGGCGCGCACGTCGGCATGGACGTTGTGGCCCCAGCTGCCGATCTCGCAGTGCACCGGCCAGACCATCAGCGTGTAGCGGCCGCGGGCTTCCAGCGCGTCGAGGTAGGGCAGCGTGCGCGCCAGCGCGGCCGCGTCGCGCGGGCGGAAGGCGCCGTCGCGCACCTGGCGGGCGGTGATGGTGGTGAACGGCGTCACCGGTTCGCCCTCGCCGGTCTGCCAGAAGGTGGGGTGCGCGATGTCGACGTGGTGGTGCGAATCGAGTGTCACGGTGATGTCGGTGATCGCGTCGCCGGCCAGGCGGATGAACCGGGCCAGGCGCTGCATGTCGGCATGGGCGCCGGCCACCGGCAAGGCCGGCGCGATGGCCTGGCCGGTGAGCGGATCGAGCGGGCGCCAGGCGGCGGGCAGGTCGCAGAAGTCGTTCTGCGGATCGATGATCAGGAGCTGGGTGCGGAGGCTCATCGCGGTCTTTCGTCTTGAACGTGCTTGTACTCTAATCTTGTTAGATCAACATTGCAACTAACTAAGAGCTCTGCTTTGTATCTTTTATCGCACCGTCTTAGTTCCGGGATGGATCTAAGATCGCGGGATGCCTGCCGAGACGCTCCCGCCCGTGATCTGCACCGTCGACGTCGTGCTGCTGACGCTTCGCGATGATGCCTTGCATGTCGTGTTGCACAAGCGCGACCGCGAGCCTTTCCTGGGCGCGCTCGCCTTGCCGGGCGGGTATGTGCATCCGCAGGAGGACCAGGGCACCGAGGATGCTGCGGTCCGCGTGCTGCGCGACAAGGCCGGCCTGGAGAGCCCGTACCTGGAGCAGCTGGCGACCTTCTCGGGGCCGGGGCGCGACCCGCGCGGCTGGTCGGTGTCGGTCGCGTACTGCGCGCTGGTGCCGTCGGGGCTGGTGCCAGTCGATGCGCCGCAGCTGCGGGTGATGCCGGTCGACCGCTTGCCGGCGTTGCCGTTCGACCACAAGAGCATCGTCGACCAGGCGGTGGCGCGGGTGCGGGTGAAGAGCCAGTACTCGTCGCTGCCGGTGCACCTGTGCGGCGAGCGCTTCACGCTGCCGCAGCTGCAGGCGGTGTACGAGGCGGTGTTGGGCGAGCCGGTCAACAAGGTGAGTTTCCGCCGCAAGATGGACGAGCTGGGGATGCTCGAACCGATCGCCGGCGAACAGGAGCTGGGCCGGGCCAACCGGCCGGCCCAGCTGTACCGCGTGCGCCGGGAGTTCCGGCGCACGCTGTCGCTGCTCGACAGAGGGATGTGAGGGACGATCCCCGGATTGGCATCCGGGCTACGAGCCTGTAGCCCGGATGGAGCGAAGCGCAATCCGGGGATCCGTCCACCCGCCTCAGGCGGCTATCAACTCCGCCTGCAACGGGGCCGGCACCACCGCGTAGTGGTCGAACTGCATCGAGTACTGCGCCCGCCCCGACGAGAGTGCGCGCAGGCTGCCGATGTAGCCGAACATCTCCTTCAGCGGCACGTGTGCCTCCAGCGCCGTCGCGTTGCCGCGCGGATGCTGGGCGCGCACGTGGCCGCGCCGGCGGTGCAGGTCGCCGATGCTGTCGCCGAGGTAATCGGCCGGCGTGACGACTTCCACCGCCATCACCGGCTCCAGCAGCACCGGCGCCGCGCGCGCGACGCCGTCGCGGAAGGCGGCCACCGACGCCAGCTCGAAGGCCAGCACCGACGAGTCGCGCTCGTGGAAGCTGCCGTCGAGCAGCGTCACTTCCACGTCGACCACCGGATAGCCCGCCAGCACGCCCGCCTCGGCCGCGCGCCGCACCCCCGACTCGACGCCGGGGATGAACTCGCGCGGTACCGCACCGCCGGTCACCAGGTTGACGAAGCGCAGCCCTTCGCCGCGTGCCAGCGGCGCGATGCGCAGGCTGACGCCGGCGAACTGCCCGGGGCCGCCACTCTGCTTCTTGTGCACATGGCTCACCTCGACCATTCGCGTGATCGTCTCGCGGTACGCCACCTGCGGCCGGCCCACGGTCACCTCGACACGGTGCCGCGTGCGCAGCTTCTCCAGCGTCACCTCCAGCTGCAGCTCGCCCATGCCCGACAGGATGGTCTGGCCGGACTCGGCATCCTGCCGGATGCGCAGGCTCGGGTCTTCCTTCGCCAGCGCGCCCAGCGCCTTGCCGAGCTGCTGCTGGTCGGCCTGCGTGCGCGGCTCCACCGCGACGTGGATCACCGGTTCCGGGATCGCGATGCTTTCCAGCACCACCGGATGGCGCTTGTCGGCCAGCGTGTGGCCGGTGGTCGTGTCCTTCAGGCCCACGAGCGCACCGATGTCTCCCGCCTGCAAGGCCGGGACTTCCACATGCTTGTCGGCATGCACTTCGTACAGGCGCGCGACGCGCTCGGCCCGGCCGGTGCTGGTGTTGAGCACGCTGTCGCCCGGCTCCAGCCGGCCGCGGTAGACCCGCACGAACACCATCGCGCCGTGGTCGTCGCTCGCGACCTTGAACGCCAGGGCCGCGAACGGGCCATCGGCATCCGATTCGGGTTGACCCTCGGACGCGACTTCGCCCGGCGCCGGCAGGTAGTCGACGACCGCATCCAGCAAGGGCTCGACGCCGCGGTTGCGGAAGGCCGAGCCGGCCAGCACCGGCACGAAGGCGCCCGCCAGCGTGCCGGCGCGCAGGCCCGCCCGCAGCTGCTCGACGGACGGCTCCTCGCCCTGCAGCCAGGCCTGCAGCAGCGCATCGTCGCGCTCGACCACGGCCTCGACCAGGCGGGCACGCGCCAGCGTCGCCTGCGCCTGCAGCGCGGACGGAATCGCTTCCACCCGCGGCGGTGCGCTCGCGTCCGGCGCGTCCCAGACCAGGGCGCGGCGGCCGAGCAGGTCCACGACGCCGAGGAACCCGTCCTCGGCGCCGATCGGCAGGTGCAGCGGCACGGCCTTCACGCCCAGGCGCTCTTCGATCATCTGCACGACACGGGCGAAGTCGGCGCCCACTCGGTCGAGCTTGTTGATGAAGGCGATGCGTGGGACGCGGTACTTGTCGGCCAGGCGCCAGTTGGTCTCGGTCTGCGGCTCGACGCCGGCGACGCCGTCGAACACGACGACCGCACCGTCGAGCACGCGCAGCGAGCGGTTCACCTCGATGTTGAAGTCGATGTGCCCGGGCGTGTCGATCAGGTTGATCTGCGCACCGTTCCAGAACACGGTGGTGGCCGCGCTGTTGATCGTGATGCCGCGCGCCCGCTCCTGCGGGTCGTAGTCCATCACGGTGTTGCCGGCGTTGACGTCACCAATGCGGTGATTCGATCCCGTGTAGAACAGGATGCGTTCGGTGGTCGTGGTCTTGCCGGCGTCGACATGGGCAATGACGCCGATGTTGCGTAGAAGTCTGGAGTTCTTGTTCATGACGAATCTTTCAAACTGGGGCTGGTTCGGCCGGCCCCGGCGAAGATCCGCCGCGGGGCTAGCCCGTAACTTGCATGGAAGTGGTGGTGTCGGACACGCCAAAGGACGAGCGCAAGCTCCCCGTGCTTCGGCGGTCTTGAATCGTGGCAATCAACTTGTCGTAGGTGCGCATGGCAGTCACAGTGCAAACTCGAAAACAAAAAACCCCGGGGGCAATGCCGACCGGGGTTTCGGGGACCGGAAGGCGCTGGGCCTTCCGATGTCGGGAAGACCTTGAACTACATGACGGCGTTCGTCAAAAGAACGGGCAACACGTCGCCACGCGACGGTGCTGCTTGCGAAATGGCTTCAAGGTTCTTCAACATGGGTGCGATTGTCCTACGGGTGCAGATCACCTGCTTTCGGTGGGGCTTCCGCTTTGGTGTGGAATGAGTTCATGACTTCAACCAAGATTTTCCTGGCCGGTGCGACGGGTGTCGTCGGAAGCCGGCTCATCCCGCTGCTGGTCGGCGCGGGGTACAACGTGTTCGGCACGACGCGCACGCAGGCGAAGTCGGCCGCGATCATGGCCGCGGGTGCCGAGCCCATCGTGCTCGACGTGTTCGATGCGGCGGCGGTGAAGGCGGCGGCGATGCGGCTGAAGCCGCAGGTCGTCGTGCACCAGCTGACCGACCTGTCGCTGCTGGCCGACCCGGCGACGCGCGACGAGGCATTGGCCCGCAACGCGCGGCTGCGCATCGAGGGCACGCGCAACCTGGTCGATGCCGCGGTGGCCAGCGGTGCGCGCCGCATGGTGGCGCAGAGCATCGCGTGGGTTTATGCCGCCGGCCGCGAGCCGCATGCGGAGACCGATCCGCTGGACCTGCAGGCCGAAGGGGTGCGCGCCCGCACCGTGGAAGCGGTCGCGACGCTGGAGCGGCTGGTGACGCAGACGCCTGGCCTCGATGGCGTGGTGCTGCGCTACGGGCAGTTCTACGGGCCGGGCACCGGGGCGGACAGCGCGGCTGGAAAACCGTCGGCCCTGCACGTGGATGCTGCTGCCTATGCGGCCCTGCTGGCGGTCGACCGCGGCGCGCCGGGCATCTACAACGTGGCCGAGCCGAGCTGGCAGGTCACCGGCGACAAGGTGCGGCGCGAGCTCGGGTGGGACGCGGCGTTCCGGTTGCGCAGCTAGGCCTGCCACACGCCATAACCGGCTTCGCGCAACGCGATGCCGAGTTCGACCTCCATGTCGCGCGCGCCGTCGTACGGCATCGGGTTGTAGACCTCGTACAGCTCGGGCCGCAGCCGCACGCCGTACTCCCGCACGAATCGGTTGGCCTGGATGCCGGCCTTGTGCTTGTCGAAGCGCAGGTCCGGATCCAGCCCGGTCATGCCGACGTAGACGAAGGGCTTGCCGAGCTGGTAGTCCGGGTTGGCCTTGCGGAAGCCCGGCTCGTTCCACACCGCGTCGGCCAGCTCCACCACGTAGACGCTGTAGTGATGCTTCGGCCGACGCGGCATGTCCTCAGGCCGGCTTGCCGCGTGCCACCAGTTCGGCGTGGCGTGTCGCGTCGATGTTGCTGCCGCACATGACCAGGCCGACGCGCCGGCCGTCGAGCTGCGCCTTCAGCGGCCCGAACAGCGCGGCCACCGCCGCCGCGGGTGCCGGCTCGACCGCGAGCTTCATGTCGACCAGCAGGTCGTGCATGCCGCGGCACATGTCGTCGTCCGACACGCGCACGATCTCGTCGACGAAACGCCGGCACACGCCGAAGCTGTAGGGCAGCGCATACGGTGCGCCCAGGCTGTCGGCGATGGTGTCGACGGCCTCCAGCCGCACCGGCGCGCCGGCCTGGAAGCTGCGGAACATCGCATCGGCACCGAGGGGCTCGACGCCATAGACGCGGCAAGCGGGGTTGAGCTGCTTGACGGCGGCCGCGATGCCCGAGATCAGCCCGCCGCCGCCCACCGGCACCACCACCGCATCGAGCCGCGGCACCTGCTGCATGAACTCGAGCCCGACGGTCGCGGTGCCCAGCGTGGTCAGCGGGCCGTCGAACGGGTGGATCATCGTGCGGCCTTCGTCGACCACCAGCGCCTGCGCGCGGGTGAACGCCTCGTGCACGTTCGGCACCAGCACGACCTTGGCGCCGAAGCCCTCGCAGGCCGCGATGCGCAGCGGGCTCGCGTGCTGCGGCATCACGACGGTGGCGCTGGTGCCGGCGATGCGCGCCGCGTAGGCGGCGGCGATCGCGTGGTTGCCGGCGCTGGCGGCGACGATGCCGCGCGGCTTCGCGTCCGCGGGGATGGCTTCGACGCAATTCAACGCACCGCGCAGCTTGAAGCTGCCGGTGGTCTGGAACAGTTCGAGCTTCAGCCAGACCTCGGTGGACGGCTGCAGGCGGGTCGCCGCAGCGCCGGTCTGCCAGCGCCACACGGGGGTCTCTCGCACCTTGCCGGCCAGGCGGGCGGCCGTGCTGCGGATGTCGTCCAGGGAGGGGAAGGGCGGGGTGTCGGGGGCCATGCGCGGATTGTCCGTGCAATGGCCGGGCCGGCGGCGGCCTCGGATAATGCAGGCCATGACCCCCACCGGCGATGGCGACAAGTTTTTCGAGCGGCTCACGCGCAGCCTGGACGACGGCAGCTTCGTCAAGCTGGTGCTGGCCAAGTACCGCGGCCCCGAGCCGGACCTGCAGCGCGCCAGCGTGCGCCGCATCCGCGTGCGCGACGAAGAGATGCTCAGCTTCGTCTACACCCACCGCACGCGCGACGTGACGAAGAACATGCCGCTGGCCGAGGGCCTGCAGAGCCTGCACGAGCGGGCGCTCGAGCTGTTCGGCCACCTGCACCTGCAGACCCGCGGCGAGGACGTGCAGCTGATGGTGAGCAAGAAGGGCCAGCAGACGCTGCGTGTCGCCGCGGTCGAGCGCGAGGCCGACGAGGCCGGCGCGCACGACCGCGAGAAGCACCGCTTCGTCGACCTGGCCAGGCCTTTCCTGACCGATCTCGGCGTCACCACGCCACAGCACCAGCTGGTGCCGGCGATGGCGCGCAAGTGGAAGCAGATCAACAAGTTCGTCGAGGTGCTGGACAGCGCGCTGAAGGCCTCGCCGCTGCGCGACGCGAAAGGCGTGCGGGTGCTCGACTTCGGCGCCGGCAAGGGCTACCTCACGTTCGCGATGCACGACTACCTGCAGGCCACGCGCGGCATGGACGCGCAGGTCACCGGCGTCGAGCTGCGCGAGGACATGGTGCGGCTGTGCAATGCCGCGGCGCAACGCAATCGCATGGCCGGCCTGAGCTTCCGCCATGGCGACGTGCGCACGCATGCGCGCGAGCCGGTCGACGTGATGATCGCGCTGCATGCCTGCGACATCGCGACCGACTACGCAATCGACATGGGCATCCGCTCGGGCGCGTCCATCATCATGTGCTCGCCGTGCTGCCACAAGCAGATCCGCCCGCAGCTGCTGAGCCCGCACCCGCTGCGGCCGATCCTGCAGCATGGCATCCACCTCGGGCAGGAGGCCGAGATGCTGACCGACGGCCTGCGCGCACTGCTGCTCGAATCGCAGGGCTACGACACGCAGGTGTTCGAGTTCGTCGCGCTGGAGCACACCAGCAAGAACAAGATGATCCTCGCGGTGAAGCGCGCGCAGCCCAGGCCGGTGGACGAGGTGCTGGCGCAGATCCGCGAGATCAAGGCGTTCTACGGCATCCGCGAGCACTGCCTCGAGACGCTGCTCGCGGCGGCTTGATCAGCCGGCCAGGATCAGGTCGGCCGCCTTCTCCGCGATCATGATCGTCGGCGCATTCGTGTTGCCGCCGATCAGCGTCGGCATCACCGAGGCGTCGACGACGCGCAGTCCCTGCAGCCCGTGCACGCGCAGCGACGGGTCGACCACGGCCATCGGGTCGGTGCCCATCCTGCAGGTGCCGCTCGGGTGGTAGATCGTGTCGGCGCGGTTGCGGATCACGTCGCGGATCTGGTGGTCGCCCTCGACGCCGCGCGTGAACAGGTCGCGCGTGACCCGCGACGCGATCGCCGGCGCCTTCAGCAGCCGTTGCGTCAGCTTCCAGCCCTCGAGCAGCACCTCGAGGTCGTCGGGATCGTCGAAGTACTTCGGGTCGATGCGCGGTGCGTCGCGCACGTCGCCGCTTTCCACCAGCACCGTGCCGCGGCTGCGCGGGCGCAGCAGGCAGACGTGGCAGGTCAGGCCGTGACGCAGGTGCAGCTTGCGCGCATGGTCGTCGACCACGGCGATGACGAAGTGCAGCTGCACGTCGGGTGCCGGCGAATCGGGCGACACGCGCAGGAAGCCGCCGCCCTCGGCGAAGTTGCTCGTCAGCAGGCCGGTGCGCTCGCGCCGGTAGCGCATGAACTCGCGGAGCAGGTTCCAGCTGCCGGCCGGCGAGAAACCGAACAGCGCGGTGTCCGGCACGCGGTAGCCGAATGCGAAGTCGACGTGGTCCTGCAGGTTGTGGCCGACGCCGGGCAGGTGGTGCTTCAGGTGGATGCCGGTGCGCTGCAGCTGCGCGCCGTCGCCGACGCCCGACACCTGCAGCAGCTGCGGCGACTGCAGCGCGCCGGCGCACAGGATCACCTCGCGGCGCGCCATCAGCCGTTCGACGTGGCCGCCGCGCGCGATCTCGATGCCGGCCGCACGCTTGCCGTCGAACAGCACGCGCAGCGTCTGTGCCCGGGTGAACACGTGCAGGTTGTCGCGCACGCCCATCACCGGGTGCAGGTAGGCGCGCGCCGCGCTCCAGCGCTCGCCGCGGTGCTGCGTGACCTGGTAGAGGCCGAGGCCGTCCTGCTGCGCGCCGTTGAAGTCGTCGTTGATCGGGAAGCCGGCCTCGCGCGCCGCCTGCAGGAAGATCTGCTGCCATGGATTGGCGCTTCGCAGCTCGCCGACGTGCAGCGGTCCGCCCTGGCCGTGGAAGGCATCGTGCAGGCGCTCGTTGTCCTCGGCCTTGCGGAAGTACGGCAGCACCTCGTCGTAGGACCAGCCGGTGTTGCCGAGCGAAGCCCAATGGTCGTAGTCCCAGCGGTGGCCGCGCGTGTAGATCATCGCGTTGATGGCCGACGAGCCCCCCAGCGCCTTGCCGCGCGGCTGGTAGCCGCGGCGGCCGTGCAAGCCGGGTTGCGGCACGGTCTCGAAGGCCCAGTTGTTGAGCCGGGTCGGCAGCATCGCGACCGCGCCGACCGGCATCTCGAACAGCGTGCCGCGGCCCTCGCCGCCGGCCTCGACCAGGGCCACCGAGTTCGCCGGGTTGGTGCTGAGCCGGTGCGCCAGCACGCAGCCGGCCGAGCCGCCGCCGACGATCAGGAAATCGACCTCGCTCGTCACGCGCTCTCCCTGTGGTGGTGGGGCGCATGCTCGGTGCAGCGCACCGTCGCTGTCAACCGGGCCGCCCCAAGCCGGCCCGCATCCCCTCGGGGGATCGGTCGATGTACCCGTCAACCAAGGGGTCGTCCATGCTTCAGGCGACGGTGGGCCCGAACTGCGAGGGCGCCGGCAGGATCAGGTCGTCGATCGACGGCAGCCCGCCCAGCAGCATCGGCGTCCAGTGCTCGGCCGGCGCCGGCGCATGGAACAGGAAGCCCTGGTAGGCATCGACCCCCAGCATCTGCAGGAAGCGCAGCTGCGCGCCGCGCTCGACGCCCTCGGCCACCACCTGCAGGTGCAGGTTGTTGGCCAGCGTGACGATGGAGCGCACGATGCGCTCGCGCCGCGCATTGCCCGGCAGGTCGAGCAGGAAGCTGCGGTCGATCTTCAGCACGTCGATCGGCAGGTCGGCCAGCTTCGACAGCGACGAGTAGCCGGTGCCGAAGTCGTCGATCGAGATCTTGAACGACCACTCGCGCAGCAGCTTCAGCTGGGCCAGCGCGCGGTCGGGCCGCTCGGCCAGGAAGGTCTCGGTGACCTCCAGGTCGAGCGCGCCGACCGGCACGTCGTAGCGGCCGACCGCGGCCAGCACGGTCTCGAACAGGTTGTCGCGGTCCAGGTCGCGCGCCGACAGGTTGACCGCGACGCGCGGCGCGGTCGCGCCGGCCGCCATCCACAGCGCGAGCTGGCGGCACACCTCGTCGAGGATGTAGTCGGTGATGCGCGACACGCAGCCCATCTGCTCGGCCACCGGCACGAACTCGGCCGGCGACACCACGCCCAGCCGCGGGCTGTTCCAGCGCACCAGCGCCTCGAAGCCGAGCAGCTGGCCGTTCGAGCGCACCTGCGGCTGGTAGACGACGTGCAGCTCGTTGTCGTCGATCGCGCGTTCCAGTGCCGACTCGATCGCGATGCGGCGGCTGACGGCGCGCTCGCTGACGGGCGTGCCGATCTCGTCGGCCGCGGCGCCGCCTTCGCGCGCCAGCTCCATCGCGACGCCGCTGCGGTGCATGACCTCGGCCGCCTGCGCGCTGTCGGTGGGGAACATCGCGGCGCCGATCGCCAGTTCCACCAGCACGTGGCCGCTGCCCAGCTGCAGCTGCAGCGGCAACGCGCGGCGCAGGCGCGCCACCGCCATCGTCGCCTGCGCCGCCGGCACCGGTGGCAGCGCGATGCTGAGCATCGAGCCGCGCGTGCGGGCGAGGTAGCTGTCCTTGCCGCCGGCCTCGCGCAGCGCATTCGCGAACGCGACGATGAACTGGTTGCCCTGCGCCATGCCGAAGCGCGCGTTGACCTGGCGCAGCGAGCCCATGCCGCACGAGACCACCGGGATCACCATGCCGGGCGCCAGCTCGAAGCGCTGGCGCTCCAGCCACTGCGCCATGCCCTCCGGCCGCGGCAGCCCGGTGACGAGGTCGTGCGAGGCCAGGTACTCCGCCTCGGCCTGGCTGCGCACCAGGTCGCGCTGCAGCTCGCGCAGCTCGGTCACGTCCTGCAGGCTGACCGCGAAGTGGCCGTCACCGCACGGGTAGCGGTGCCGCACCAGCAGCCGGCGCGGGGCCTCGGCATCGCCGACCCGCCATTCGGTGCCGGCATCGAAACCGGGGACAGCGCTACCTTCCGGTGCCGCCGACTGCAGCCAACGGCTCAGCGGCTGGCCGTCGACGACTGAGCCTACGAGCTGCGCGAACAGCCGGTTGCCGCGGCGCACGCGGCCGTCGTCGCGGCACACGACCACCGCGGTGCCCTGGTTCTCGAACAGGTTCTCGTACAGGTCCTGCATGCGCTGCGCATGCTGCTGCGAATGCTTGACCGCGCTCAGCACGCGGAACACCGCCAGCGGCAGGCAGAGGTTGAAGAAGGTGAACAGCAGCCCGTGGATGTACATCGGCGAGGTGTCAAGCGTGACGTCGAGGCCGAACAGGTTGGGCATCAGGATGCCGGTGGCGGCCAGCGTGAACGGCACGACGTTCAGCGCCATCAGCGCGACGGCGACCCGGTAGCCGCGCAGCAGCCCGGCGAGCAGCGGCGCCGAGTAGCAGAACACGTAGCCCAGGCGCTGCACCTCGGGGATGCGCACGCAGGTGGCGATCACCAGGCCGGCGGCGTAGACGATCACGATCAGGCCGTTGGCGCTCGCGCGCGGGTGCTGCGTCGACCAGCGGATCGCCGCCAGCAGCGCGACGTAGAACACCACCACGATGACCAGGATGTAGTAGACGCCGCGCTGCAGCCCGAGCCACGAGCTGTGCAGCGCGATCGCCGCCTCGAGCGTGATGCCGCTGAGCAGGACGATGCGCAGCGCGCTCAGCTGAACGCGGCTGTCGGTGTCCTGGGACGGGCGGCCCGGTAACAACAAGAAGGCGTGCAAGGACGCCCAGAGGCGCGCACCCGTCGAGATCAGTCGGCGGAGCATGGGGGTCTGGCGAGGGAGGCTATCCGGCAAAGTTGCTGAGTGTGCCCGGCGCTGGTGCGCAGGGGCCAGTGGCGTGCGTGAACGACTTCACGAGCCGGCGGGCTGTCCTCGGGAAAACCCCTGCATCCAGTGGCGGACGCGATCGGCGGACCGGCCTGCAGCGATGGGTCAGGACGGTGCCGCCGGCCCGATGCCGCGTGCGCGGTCGGCAGCGAACTGCCGCGCGAAGTCGGTGAAGCGTCCGGCGTCCAGCGCTTCGCGCACCTCGCGCATCAGGTTCAGGTAGTAGTGCAGGTTGTGGATGGTGGTCAGCATCGGCCCGAGCATCTCGCCGCAGCGGTCGAGGTGGTGCAGGTAGGCACGGCTGAAGCCGCGGCAGGCGTGGCAGCTGCAGGTCTCGTCGATCGGGCGCTCGTCGGTGCGATAGCGGGCGTTGCGCAGCCGCAGGTCGCCGAAGCGGGTGAACAGGTGGCCGTTGCGCGCGTTGCGGGTGGGCATCACGCAGTCGAACATGTCGACGCCGGCGGCCACGCCTTCGACCAGGTCTTCCGGCGTGCCCACGCCCATCAGGTAGCGCGGCTTGTGCGCCGGCAGCCGGTGCGGCGTGTGGGCCATGACGCGCTGCATCTCGGGCTTGGGCTCGCCGACGCTGACGCCGCCGATCGCGTAGCCGGGCAGGTCGAGCTCGACCAGCGACGCGAGCGACTCCTCGCGCAGGTTCTCGAACATGCCGCCCTGCACGATGCCGAACAGCGCGTTCGGGTTCTCGTTGCGCTGGAACTCGGCCAGGCAACGCCGTGCCCAGCGCAGGCTCAGTTCCATCGAGCTGCGCGCCTCGGCCTCGGTGGTCAGGTGGCCCTTGCTCTCGTAGGGCGTGCACTCGTCGAACTGCATCACGATGTCGCTGTTCAGCGCGTGCTGGATCTGCATGCTGGTCTCGGGCGTCAGGAACAGCTTGTCGCCGTTGACCGGGGACGCGAAGCGCACGCCTTCCTCGCTGATCTTGCGCATGTCGCCCAGCGACCAGACCTGGAAGCCGCCGCTGTCGGTCAGGATCGGCTTCGTCCAGCCCTCGAAGCGGTGCAACCCGCCGAACTGGCGCAGGATGTCGACGCCCGGGCGCAGCCACAGGTGGAAGGTGTTGCCGAGGATGATCTGCGCGCCCATCGCTTCGAGCGAGGCCGGCATCACGCCCTTGACGGTGCCGTAGGTGCCCACCGGCATGAAGATCGGAGTTTCGACGACGCCGTGGTTCAGCGTCAGGCGGCCGCGGCGCGCATGGCCTTCGGTCTTGAGGAGGTCAAACTGGAGCATCGGGCGATTGTCCCGCAAGCGCTGCGCTGCGGCGTTCCAGCAGCATCGCATCCCCATAGCTGAAGAAGCGGTAGCCCTGCGCGATCGCGTGCGCGTACAGCGCCTTCACGTGTTCGTACCCGGCGAACGCGCTGACCAGCATCAGCAGCGTGCTCTTGGGCAGGTGGAAGTTGGTGACCAGCACGTCGACCACGCGGAAGCCGAAGCCCGGCGTGATGAAGATGTCGGTGTCGCGGCTGCCGGCCTGCAGCGTGCCGCCGAGCGCGGCCGACTCCAGCGCGCGCAGCGTGGTGGTGCCGACCGAGACGACCCGGCCGCCGCTCGCGTGCGTGCGGGCGATCGCGTCGACCGTGGCCGGCGGCACCTCGAACCATTCGCTGTGCATCGTGTGCTTGGCGATGTCTTCGCTGCGCACCGGCTGGAAGGTGCCGGCGCCGACGTGCAGCGTGACGCTTGCGCTGCCGATGCCGCGCGCGCGCAGCGCGGCCAGCACCGCCTCGTCGAAGTGCAGCGCCGCGGTGGGCGCGGCGGCGGCACCCGGCCGGGCGGCGAACACCGTCTGGTAGCGGCGCTCGTCGTCGGCATCGTCGGCATGCGTGATGTAGGGCGGGAGCGGCACGTGGCCGTGCTGCTCGAGCAGCGCCAGCGGCTCGTCCGGGAAGCGCAGGTGGAACAGGCTGCCGTCGGGGCCGCCGCGGCCCAGCACCTCGGCGTCGAAGGCGTCGGCGAAGCGCACGCGCTGGCCGGCCTTGGGCGACTTGCTGGCGCGCAGGTGCATCAGCACTTCATGGCCCGGCAGCAGGCGCTCGACCAGGGCCTCCACGGCGCCACCGCTGGCCTTCACGCCATGCAGCCGGGCCTTGATCACGCGGGTGTCGTTGAAGACCAGCAGGTCGCCCGGCTGCAGCAGCGCAGGCAAGTCGCGGAAGATGCGGTCGGCCGGCGGATCGCCGCGGCCGTCGAGCAGCCGCGAGGCGCTGCGCTCGGCGGCGGGATGCTGGGCAATCAGTTCCGGGGGGAGGGCGAAGTCGAAGTCGCTGAGGGTGAACGCGCGGGAAGCGGTGGACATGGCATGCAGGCTGGACCGGCCTGGCGAAGATCGGCAAGGCCGGATTGTTTCACGCGGCAGAATCCGCGCATGCCCGGTCCCGCTGCCTCGTCCCCCGCTCCCTCCGCCGCCGAGAAGTCTGCGCCGCAGAAGGCGATGGAAAAGCTGGGCCTGGTGCGCGACATCGACCTCGCGCTGCACCTGCCGCTGCGCTACGAAGACGAGACGCGCATCACGCCGATCGCATCGCTGCGCGATGGCGACAGCGCGCAGGTCGAAGGCATCGTGCGCGAGTGCGAGATCCAGTTCCGCCCGCGGCGGCAGCTGGTCGTCAAGCTGGACGACGGCAGTGACGCGCTGTGGCTGCGCTTCCTGAACTTCTATCCCAATCACCAGAAGACGCTCGCCGTCGGCCGGCGCGTGCGCGTGCGCGGGGAGGCCCGCGGCGGCTTCTTCGGGCTGGAGATGGTGCACCCCAACTTCAAGGGCGTCGACGAGGACACCCCGCTGGCGCAGGCCCTGACGCCGGTCTACCCGACCAGCGCGACGCTGCCGCAGGCCTACCTGCGCAAGGCGGTGGCCTCGGGGGTGCAGCGCGCCGACCTGTCCGAGATCGTGCCGGCCGCGCTGTTGCCGCCCGGCCTGATGAGCCTGCGCGATGCGCTGCGCTTCCTGCACCACCCGAGCCCCGACGTCAGCCTGGCGACGCTGGAGGACCACAGCCACCCGGCGTGGCAGCGGCTGAAGTTCGAGGAGCTGCTCGCGCAGCAGCTGTCGCAGCTGCAGGCCAAGCAGGAGCGGGCCCTGCAGCAGGCGCCGCGCTTCACGGTGCGGGCCGGCGGCCTGCAGGAGAAGCTGCTCGCTGCACTGCCGTTCGCGCTGACGGCGGCGCAGCGTCGCGTGGTCGAGGAGATCGCGACCGACCTGCAGCGCGCGGTGCCGATGCACCGGCTGCTGCAGGGGGACGTGGGCTCCGGCAAGACGGTGGTGGCGGCGCTGGCTGCGGCGGTGGTGATGAACGAGGGTTGGCAGTGCGCGCTGATGGCACCGACCGAGATCCTGGCCGAACAGCACTTCCGCAAGCTGGTCGGCTGGCTCGAGCCGCTGGGCGTGCAGGTGGCCTGGCTCACCGGCAGCCGCAAGGGCAAGGGGCGACGCGAGATGCTGGCGCGCGTGGCCTCCGGCGAGGCCGGGCTGGTGGTCGGCACGCATGCGGTGATCCAGGGCGAGGTCGAATTCTCGAAGCTGGGCCTGGCGATCATCGACGAGCAGCACCGCTTCGGCGTCGCGCAGCGGCTGGCGTTGCGCGCCAAGCTGCAGCAGGGGGCGCTGGAACCGCACCTGCTGATGATGAGTGCGACGCCGATCCCGCGCACGCTGGCGATGACGGTGTTCGCCGACCTGGACGTCAGCACCATCGACGAGCTGCCGCCCGGGCGCACGCCGATCGTCACCAAGGTGTTCAGCGACGCACGGCGCGACAACGTGATCCTGACCATCGCCGACGAAGTGGCGCGCGGCCGGCAGGTCTACTGGGTGTGCCCGTTGATCGAGGAATCGGAGACGCTGGACCTGCAGAACGCGACCGCGACGCACCAGCAGCTGTGCGAGGCGCTGCCGGACCACCTGGTCGGGCTGCTGCACGGGCGCATGCCGGCGGCCGAGAAGGCGGCGGTGATGGCGCTGTTCACCGCCGGGGAGATGAAGGTGCTGGTCAGCACGACGGTGATCGAGGTCGGCGTCGACGTGCCGAACGCATCGCTGATGGTGATCGAGCATGCGGAACGCTTCGGGCTCAGCCAGCTGCACCAGCTGCGCGGGCGGGTCGGGCGCGGCTCTGTGGCGAGCGTCTGCGTGCTGATCTACACGCCGCCGCTGTCGCCCACCGGCAAGGACCGGCTGAAGGCGATGGCCGAGACCAACGACGGCTTCGAGATCGCGCGCCGCGACCTGGAGATCCGCGGGCCCGGCGAGTTCCTCGGCGCGCGGCAGTCGGGCGCGCCGCTGCTGCGCTTTGCCGACCTCGCGCTGGACGAGGCCCTGGTGCACCGTGCCCGCGCCGTCGCGACGACGCTGCTCGACAAGCACCCGCGCATCGCCGAGCAGCACGTGCTGCGCTGGCTGGGCGGCAAGGCCGAGTACCTGAAGGCCTGAGCCTGCGGCCATCCCCCTAGTTTCCACTGTCCTGCCCCGCGAGGGTGCGCGATAGCATCCACGACGTTCAAGCGTCAAACCACCGGAGGGAACGATGAATCTGATCCAGCGCGTTCAAGACATCCTGCTCAAGCCCAAGGAGACCTGGCCGGTGATCGACGGCGAGGCCGAGACGCCTGCGTCGCTGTACCAGCGCTACGTGATGATCCTTGCCGCGATCCCGGTGCTGGCCGCCTTCATCGGGCTGTCGGTGGTGGGCATCAGCGGTTTCGGCGCCAGCATCCGCGTGCCCTTCGTGTCGGGGCTCACGCACATGGTGGTGAGCTACGTGCTGGGGCTGGCGATGGTGTTCGTGCTGGCGCTGATCGTCGATGCGCTGGCGCCGACCTTCGGCGGGCGCAAGAGCCAGATCGCCGCAATGAAGGTGGTGGCCTACTCGTTCACCGCGGCCTGGGTCGGCGGCATCTTCAGCCTGCTGCCTTCGCTCAGCGTGCTGGGCCTGCTGGCGTCGCTGTATTCGATCTACCTGCTGTACACGGGCCTGCCGGTGCTGATGCAGGCGCCGCGCGAGAAGGCGGCGGCCTACACGGCGGTGGTGATCCTGTGCTCGATCGTGTTGATGCTGGTGCTGGCGGCGCTGTCGGCGGCCGTGCTGCCGACGCGCGGCATGTTCGGCGGCTGGGGCGGCTCGCAGGGCAGCGCGGTGACGATCAAGACGCCGGACGGCGAGGTGAAGATCGACACCGCGAAGATGGACGAGCTGACGAAGAAGATGGAAGAGGCGGGCAAGCGCATGGAAGAGGCGCAGAAGTCGGGCGACCCGGCCGCCACCGCGAAGGCGATGGGCGAGGCGATGGGCGCATTGACCGGCGCCAACGGCCAGCCGATCGCGCCGGCCGACCTGAAGGCGCTGCTGCCGGAGGCGATCGGCGAGCTCAAGCGCGAGTCGATCGAGTCGCAGGGCGGGCAGGCCATCGGCATCGCCAGTTCCAGCGCCAAGGCCTCGTACGCGGCCGGCGACAAGCGCATCGAGCTGTCGGTCACCGACCTGGGTGGGACGGCCGGGCTGGCCGCGCTGGCCGGCTGGGCCAACATGACGATGGACAAGGAGACCGCGGAGCAGGTCGAGAAGGTCTACAAGCAGGGCCCGCGCACGGTGCGCGAGGAGTTTCGCAAGGACGGCAGCCACGGCGAGATGACGGTGCTGCTGGCCAATGGCGTGATCGTCGAGGCCAAGGGCCAGCAGGTGGATGCGGCGACGCTGAAGAAGGCGCTCGACGGCCTGGCGCTGGACAAGATCGAGGCCATCAAGCGCCCCGCCAAGGCGTAGCCCGCATGCCGATGCGGGGATCGTCGCTCACGACCCGAAGTGGATCTGGTACCGCGCGCCGTCCGAGAACTGGCAGGCCCCCGTCCCGATGCCCGGCCCGGTGATCAGGTACTCGCACTGCGCGTTGACGCCCTTCGCGCCGTACGCGTTGGCAATGCCGCGGCGGCCGCTGAAGTTGCGCTGGTTGATGCCCAGCACCTCGTTGTAGATGCGGCCGAAGGCGGCATAGCTGGCATCGACGCGCGTGCTCTCGCCCTGCAGCGTGTCGCCCAGGTAGGCCAGCGTGAAGCTGCCGCGCCCGGCGTTGTTGTCGACCACCACGGCCGTCAGCAGGCCGCCCTTGTTGGCCTGCTGGTTCAGCGGATACAGGCGTGCGTTCAGCACCGTCGGCTGCGGCGGGCCGGCCGGTGCGGGCGGGGTCACGACGGTGACGGGGGCCGGCGCGGGGCCGTCGCCGCGCGCGTCGCGGTTGATGGGGTAGCCCTGGCCGGTGCGCGGGTCGATCGGCACCACGTAGCAGGCACTGAGGGACGCGGCGGCCACGGTGGCGCCCAGCAGGGCGCGTGAACGCGAGGGTCTCATACGGTCTTTCGCTGCGCGGCACATGCCGCGGGCCGCAGGATCGACGTGCCGCGGCACGGCGGCAAGCGCCCGGCACACAGGTATCGCAGGGCGATCCCGGCGGGCGCATGACGCGCGACCGGGTGTCGGATATTCTTCCGGGCTGGGCCAGAGCGGGATGCCATGACACTCACCGAGTTGCGCTATATCGTCGCGGTCGCACGCGAGAAACACTTCGGGCGCGCGGCCGAAGCCTGCTTCGTGTCGCAGCCCACGCTCAGCGTCGCGATCAAGAAGCTGGAAGAGGAACTCGACGTCAAGCTGTTCGAGCGCGGCTCCAACGAGGTCAGCGCGACCCCGCTCGGCGAGGAGATCGTGCGCCAGGCCCAGTCGGTGATCGACCAGGCCGCCGGCATCAAGGAGATCGCCAAGCGCGGCAAGGACCCGGTGTCGGGCCCGCTGCGCGTCGGCGTGATCTACACCATCGGCCCCTACCTGTTGCCCGACCTGGTGAAGCAGGCGATCGACCGCGTGCCGCAGATGCCGCTGGTGCTGCAGGAGAACTTCACCGCGCGCCTGCTCGACATGCTGCGCACCGGCGAGCTCGACTGCGCCATCATGGCCGAGCCCTTCCCCGACACAGGCCTCGCGGTGGCGCCGCTGTACGACGAGCCGTTCATGGTGGCGGTGCCGAAGGACCACGCGCTGGCCAAGCGCAAGCGCATCACCGCCGAGGAACTGAAGCAGGAGACCATGCTGCTGCTTGGCACCGGCCACTGCTTCCGCGACCACGTGCTCGAGGTCTGCCCCGAGTACGCGCGCTTCTCGAGCGATGCCGAGGGCATCCGCAAGAGCTTCGAGGGCTCGTCGCTCGAGACCATCAAGTACATGGTGGCGTCCGGCATGGGCATCACCGTGGTGCCGCAGCTGAGCGTGCCGAAGGACCAGCAGCCGCACGTGCGCTACGTGCCGTTCAGTCCGCCGGTGCCGACGCGCCGCGTGGTGCTGGCCTGGCGCCGCACCTTCACGCGCTACGAGGCGATCGCCGCACTGCGCAACGCGATCTACGCCTGTCCGCTGGAAGGCGTCATCAGGGTCTCGTGAGGGGCCTTTGAACCCTGACTAGACTCGAACCAGAATCCCGACTCGTGAATCCTCCCGGAGAACCCCAGATGGCCAAGAAGACCAAGACCCCGTCACCTGCAGCACCCGCGGCACCGGCCGCCGGCAGCCTCGGCATCCACATCGGCATCAGCGACAAGGACCGCGCCGCCATCGCCGGTGGCCTGAGCCGCCTGCTGGCCGACACCTACACGCTGTACCTGACGACGCACAACTTCCACTGGAACGTCACCGGGCCGATGTTCAACACGCTGCACCTGATGTTCATGACGCAGTACACCGAGCTGTGGGCCGCGGTCGACCCGATCGCCGAGCGCATCCGCTCGCTGGGCCACCCCGCACCCGGCTCCTACGGGCAGTTCGGTGCGCTGGCCTCGATCAAGGACGCGCCGGCCACGCCGCCGAAGGCGCTCGACATGGTGCGCATCCTGGTGCAGGGCCACGAGGCCGTGGCACGCACCGCGCGCAGCCTGTTTCCGCTGGCCGACAAGGCCGGAGACGAACCGACCGCCGACCTGCTGACGCAGCGCCTGACGGTGCATGAACAGACTGCGTGGATGCTGCGCAGCCTGCTCGAAGAGTGAACGCCTTGAGCCCGGTGCGCCCGGTGCGCGCGGCCATCGTCACCTTCGACGGCTTCAACGAGCTCGACTCGTTCATCGCGCTCGGCATGCTGAACCGGTTGCGTGCCGACGGTTGGACGGCCGAGATTGCCGGGCCGAGCCAGCGGCTCACGTCGATGAACGGCGTGACGATCGAGACGCAGCAGCCGCTGGAGTTCGCGAACGAGGCCGACATCGTGCTGTTCGGCAGCGGCATCTACACGCGGGCGATCGCCGAGAACAGCGCGCTGCTCGACCGGCTGCAGCTCGACCCGCTGCGCCAGCTGATCGGCGCGCAGTGCTCGGGCACCTTGCTGCTGGCGCGGCTGGGGCTGCTGGCCGACATGCCGGCCTGCACCGACCTGACGACCAAGCCGTGGGTGGTGGAGGCGGGCGTGCGCGTGGTGGACGCGCCGTTCCACGCGCGCGGGCCGATCGCGACGGCCGGCGGCTGCCTGGCGTCGCAATACCTGGCGACGTGGGCGATGCTGCGGCGCGCGGGCGTCGAGAGCACCGCGAAGGCGCTGCACTACGTGGCGCCGGTCGGCGAGAAGGAGGCTTACGTTGACAAGCTGATCGGCACGGTGCGGGCGTTCATTCCGCCCGACGAATTGCTGCTGTAAACCCGGATGCCAATCCGGGTCGGTGCCTCCGGTCAATGCGGCGCCGGAACCGACCAGCGCTTCTGCACTTCCCCGGCCGCGTTGACGCTCTCCAGGTGCACGCCGAAGCCCCACAGCCGGGCCGCATGCTTCAGCACCTCTTGTGCGCCGTCGTGCAGCGGGCGGTCGTTGTGCTGCGCATGCCGCAGCGTCAGCGAGCGGTCGCCGCGCAGGTTCACGCTCCAGACCTGGATGTTCGGTTCGCGGCTGCCCAGGTCGTATTGGTGCGACAAGGCCTCGCGCACGCGCCGGTAGCCGCTCTCGTCATGGATGGCCGCGACTTCCAGGTCCTTTTCCTTCTCGTCGTCGACGATCGAGAACAGCCGGAACTCGCGCATCAGGTTCGGCGACAGGTACTGGCCGATGAAGCTCTCGTCCTTGAAATTGCGCATCGCATGGTCGATCGACTGCAGCCAGTCGGCACCGGCCAGGTCGGGGAACCAGCGTCGGTCTTCCTCGGTCGGGTTCTGGCAGATGCGCTTGATGTCGGTGTACATCGCGAAACCCAGCGCGTACGGGTTGATGCCGCTGTAACCGCGGTCGCCGACGCGCGGCTGGTACACCACGTTGGTGTGCGACTTCAGCCACTCGATCATCATGCCGTCGCTCAGGTGGCCGTCGTCGTACATGGTGTTCAGCAGGTGGTGGTGCCAGAACGTGGCCCAGCCTTCGTTCATCACCTGCGTCTGGCGCTGCGGGTAGAAATACTGCGCGACCTTGCGCACGATGCGCACGATCTCGCGCTGCCACGGCTCCAGCAGCGGCGCGTGCTTCTCGATGAAGTACAGCAGGTTCTCCTGCGGCTCCTCCGGGAAGCGCCGGGTCTCGGCCTCCTCGAGGGCGGCCTTGTCGGCCTTGCGCGGCAGCGTGCGCCACATCTCGTTGATCTGGCGCTGCGCGTAGGCCTCGCGGTCCTTCGCGTCGGCCAGCTCCTGCGCCAGCGACTTGCGGCTCGGGCGGCGGTAGCGGTCGACGCCGTGGTTCATCAGCGCGTGGCAGCTGTCGAGGAAGTTCTCGACCGCGTCGAGGCCGTGGCGCTCCTCGCACTCGGTGACGTAGTTCTTCGCATAGACCAGGTAGTCGATGATCGACGACGCATCGGTCCACATGCGGAACAGGTAGTTGCCCTTGAAGAAGCTGTTGTGGCCGTAGGCGGCGTGGGCGATCACCAGCGCCTGCATCGCCATCGTGTTCTCCTCCATCAGGTAGCTGATGCAGGGGTCGGAGTTGATGACGATCTCGTAGGCCAGGCCCATGTGCCCGCGCCGGTAGTTCTTCTCGGTCGCGATGAACTCCTTGCCGTAGCTCCAGTGGCGGTAGTTCACCGGCATGCCGACCGACGCGTAGGCGTCCATCATCTGCTCGGCGGTGATGATCTCGAGCTGGTTCGGGTAGGTGTCCAGGCCGAAGCGCGCCGCGGTCGCCTTGATGATCTCGTGGTACTGCTCGATCAGCTCGAACGACCAGTCGGTGGGCGAGGGCAGCGGGTCGCGGGCGCGCGGCGGCGCCGCCAGGTCGGCGGCACGGCGTCTCGGGGCTTCGATCATTTGTCGCGTGCGCCTTTCGGCGCCCCAGGGTGGTGTGACGTGGAGGTTCATGTGGGAGCACCCTCCTTCTTGAAGAGGTCGCGGAACACCGGATAGATCTGCGAGGCCTCGGTCACCTTGCGGATCGCGAAAGCCTTGGCGTCGGCGGCGAGCGTGGAGTACTCGTCCCACAGGTTCTGTTCTTCCTCGGCCACCTGCACGTAGGCGAAGTAGCGGCACAGCGGCAGGATGTTGTTGGCCAGCAGCTCGCGGCAGCGACCGCTGTCGTGGTGCCAGTTGTCGCCGTCGCTGGCCTGCGCGCCGTAGATGTTCCACTCGGCGGTGGGGTAGCGGGCGCGCGCGATCTCTTCCATCAGCACCAGCGCGCTCGACACCACGGTGCCGCCGGTCTCGGTGGAATGGAAGAAGTTCTGCTCGTCCACTTCCTGCGCCTGCGTGTGGTGGCGGATGAAGACGATGTCGATCTTCTCGTAGTGCCGCGTCAGGAACAGGTACAGCAGGATGAAGAAGCGCTTGGCCAGGTCCTTGCGCGCCTCGTCCATCGAGCCGGACACGTCCATCAGGCAGAACATCACCGCCTTCGAGGTCGGCACCGGCACGCGAACGCGGCTGCGGTAGCGCAGGTCGATCGGGTCGAGGTAGGGGATGCGCTTCAGGCGGGCCCGCAGCGCCTCGATCTCGAGTTCGAGCGGCGGGATCTCGTGCGCGAACGGGTTCGGATGCGGGTGGCGCTTGAGCAGCGCGAGCTGCTCTTCGAGCTCGGCCAGGTCGCGCCTCGACTGCGAGCCGAGCGCGATGCGCCGCCCGATCGCACCGCGCATCGAGCGCACCACGTGCAGGTTGTTCGGCGTGCCGTCGCTGCTGTAGCCGGCGCGGTGGGTCTTGAACTCGGGTGTCTCGGCCAGCGTGGTGCGCGCGAGGTTGGGCAGGGCCAGGTCGTCGAAGAAGACCTGCATGAACTCTTCCTTGCTGAGGTGGAAGACGAAGTCGTCGTCCCCCTCGCCGGAATCGCTGGCCTGCCCGCCGCCGCCGCCGCCCCCGCCGCCTTTCGGCCGTTCGATGCGGTCGCCGCGCACGTAGTCCTGGTTGCCCGGGTGGACCATCTCGCGCTTGCCGCCCTGGCCGTGGCCGAACACCGGCTCCGCGATGTCGCGCTTCGGGATGTGGATGTCCTCGCCCTGCGCGATGTCGCGGATGCCGCGCCCATCGACCGCGCGCTTCACCGCCTCGCGGATCTGGTCCTTGTGGCGGCGCAGGAAACGCTCGCGGTTGCCGATGGACTTGTTCTTGCCCGCCAGCCGCCGGTCGATGATCTGCTGGAGCATGTCGGCCTTTCGCGGTCAGGAGCTCTTGCGCACGCGCAGGTACCACTCGCAGAGCAGGCGCACCTGCTTCGACGTGTAGCCCTTCGCGACCATCCGCGTGACGAAGTCCTCGTGCTTCTTCGCCTCGTCGGCGCTCGCCTTGGCATTGAAGCTGATCACCGGCAGCAGCTCCTCGGTGTTCGAGAACATCTTCTTCTCGATCACCGTGCGCAGCTTCTCGTAGCTGGTCCAGACCGGGTTGTTGCCGGCGTTGTTGGCCCGCGCCCGCAGCACGAAGTTGACGATCTCGTTGCGGAAGTCCTTCGGGTTCGCGATGCCGGCCGGCTTCTCGATCTTCTCGAGTTCGGCGTTCAGCGAGCCGCGGTCGAACACCTCGCCGGTGTCGGTGTCGCGGTATTCGTGGTCCTGGATCCAGTAGTCGGCGTAGGTGACGTAGCGGTCGAAGATGTTCTGGCCGTACTCGCTGTAGCTTTCGAGGTACGCGGTCTGGATCTCCTTGCCGATGAACTCGGCATAGCGCACCGCCAGATGCTCCTTGATGAAGGCCAGGTACTTCTGCTCCAGCTCGGCCGGGAACTGTTCGCGCTCGATCTGCTGCTCGAGCACGTACATCAGGTGCACCGGGTTGGCGGCGACCTCGGTGCTGTCGAAGTTGAACACCTTGCTGAGGATCTTGAACGCGAAGCGCGTCGAGATGCCGCTCATGCCCTCGTCGACGCCGGCGTAGTCGCGGTACTCCTGGAAGCTCTTGGCGCGCGGGTCGGTGTCCTTCAGGTTCTCGCCGTCATAGACCAGCATCTTGGAATAGAGGCTGCTGTTCTCGGGCTCCTTCAGCCGCGTGAGGATCGCGAACTGCGACATCATCTTCAGCGTGCCGGGCGCGCAGGTGGCCTGGGCCAGCGACGAGCCGCGCAGCAGCTTCTCGTAGATCTTCACTTCCTCGCTGACGCGCAGGCAGTACGGCACCTTGACGATGTAGATGCGGTCGAGGAAGGCCTCGTTGTTCTTGTTGTTGCGGAAGGCCTTCCATTCGCTCTCGTTGCTGTGCGCGAGCACCACGCCGTCGAACGGGATCGCGCCGAAGCCTTCGGTGCCCTTGTAGTTGCCTTCCTGCGTGGCGGTCAGCAAGGGGTGCAGCACCTTGATCGGCGCCTTGAACATCTCGACGAACTCGAGCAGGCCCTGGTTGGCCAGGCACAGGCCGCCGGAGTAGCTGTAGGCGTCCGGATCGTCCTGCGCATAGGTCTCGAGCTTGCGGATGTCGACCTTGCCCACCAGCGACGAGATGTCCTGGTTGTTCTCGTCGCCCGGCTCGGTCTTGGCGATGCCGACCTGCTTGAGCACCGACGGGAAGCGCTTGACGATGCGGAACTTGCGGATGTCGCCGCCGAACTCGTCGAGCCGCTTGACGGCCCACGGCGACAGGATGCGCTGCAGGTAGCGGCGCGGGATGCCGTATTCCTTCTCGAGGATGGGGCCGTCCTCGATCGCGTCGAACAGGCCCAGCGGCGATTCATTCACCGGCGAACCCTTGATCGCGTAGAACGGCACCTCCTGCATCAGCGACTTCAGCCGCTCGGCGATCGACGACTTGCCGCCGCCCACCGGGCCGAGCAGATACAGGATCTGCTTCTTTTCCTCCAGCCCCTGCGCGGCGTGCCGGAAATAGGACACCACCTGCTCGATGGAGTCTTCCATGCCGTAGAACTCGGCGAAGGCCGGGTAGATCTTGATCACCTTGTTCGCGAACAGACGCGACAGCCGCGGGTCGTTGCGCGTGTCGATGGTCTGGGGGTCCCCGATCGCCTTGAGCATGCGCTCGGCGGCGGTGGCGTAGGCCACGGGGTTGCGCTTGCATTCGGCGAGGTACTCTTCGAGCGAGAGTTCCTCTTCACGCGTGCGCTCGAAGCGTGCGGCGAAATGGCTGATCACATCCATGCTGACCTCCTAAGGCATCGGGATGGCGACAGCGAAGGGGCCACCTTCTCTGTCATCCGGGGAAGTTCTGATGAAGTCCCGGTAGCAGGGCTCCATCAGAGCTTTCCTTGTGGGTCAGCTCATGTCGTGGTTCAAGCTTGCGGCATTTCGGGGTCGGGGATGTCCTGAGAAGTGGAGAAATAAGACCGCTGTTCGGGGCTTGCCTGTACCGACGGTGTACAGCAAATAGTGTGCCCCTGTCTGTTGCTGCGTGTCACCACCTGCATGAGGTGATGCCTCCTGGCCGTGATGATGCATGCAATGAGGGGCGTGCGGCGACGGAAGTTCCTCATGGAATGTTCGGTCAACCGGAGGCGGCGTGGCATGGGTCAGGTGCTGGTGAGCCCGAGCTTGTCGAGCAACCCATTCAACTCCTCCAGCGAGCCGAAGGCAATGGCGACTTCGCCTTGTTCGCCGCGCTTGGTGCGTTTCTTGACGCGAATCTCGACCTGTGCCGTGAGGGCGTCGGAGAGTTGCTCCTCGATGCGGGCCAGGTCGCGCGGCTTCTCCTTCGGCACGCGCAGCAGCGGCTGCTGGCGCGACGAGCCCATCTTCGCGACCAGCTTCTCGGCCTCGCGCACGCTGAGCTTCTTCGCGACGATCTCGCCGGCCCCGAGGATCTGGTGTGCGCCGTCGAGCGACAGCAGCGCACGCGCATGGCCCATGTCGAGGTCGCCGCTCATCAGCATCTGCTGCACCGGCTCGGCCAGGTTCAGCAGGCGCAGCAGGTTGCTGGTGGCGCTGCGCGAGCGGCCGACGGCCTGCGCGGCCTGCTCGTGGGTCAGGTGGAATTCGTTGACGAGGCGGGTGATGCCCTGTGCCTCTTCGAGCGGGTTCAGGTCTTCGCGCTGGATGTTCTCGATCAGCGCCATCGCGGCAGCGGCTTCGTCGGGCACCTCGCGCACCAGCACCGGCACCTCGTCGAGGCCGGCCAGCTTGGCGGCGCGCGTGCGGCGTTCGCCGGCGATGATCTCGTAGCGGTTCGGCCCGACCGCGCGCACCAGCACCGGCTGCATGATGCCCTGCGCCTTGATGCTCTCGGCCAGCTCGTACAGCGAGCCCTCGTCCATGCGCGTGCGAGGCTGGTACTTGCCCGGTTGCAGCTGGGCGAGCTTCAGCGTGCGGGGCGTGCCATCGTCGGTGGGAGCGGGGGCGTCGGAGACTTTGGGGCCGAGCAATGCTTCGAGGCCCAGGCCGAGGCCTTTGGGTTTCTTGGTGACCATCGGGGCATTTTCCCCGATCACCCGGGGTGCGCCGCCAGCGACTGCAACATCGCCCGCCCTTCGGCCCACGGACCGAGCCCGGAATCGCTGTTGATGTGGCCGCGCGGGCCGATGTCGACGCGCCGGCTGCCCCAGGCGGTGGCCATGGCGGCCGCGCGTTCGGGGGCGCAGAACGGGTCGTCGCTGCTGACCACGGCGATGCTCGGGAAGGGCAGTGGCTGGCGGACGATCGGCCGCCAGGGCGCGAGCTGCGGCGGCATGTCGGGGCGCTCGATGTCGGGCGGGGCGACCAGCAGGGCGCCCGTCACGCGTGCCGTGTGCCGCGAATGCGCGGCCCAGGCGGCGACGAGCTGGCATCCCAGGCTGTGGGCCGCGAGCAGCGACGGGCGCTCATCCTGCAGCAGCACCTCTTCGAGGCGCGCCAGCCAGTCGCCGCGCTTGGGCCAGGTCCAGTCGTTCTGCTCGACCCGCAGGTCGCCGTGTTCGTCCTCCCAGCGGCTTTGCCAGTGGCCGGGGCCGGAGTTCAGCCAGCCGGGAAGCAGCAGCACCCGCGCCGCAGGGGCGGATGGGCGTTGGGTGTTTGTCATGCAGGTGGCTTATCCTCGCGGTCTGTTTGCAACATGAGTGTGGCGGGACGATCCAATGAAGCATCGCGTGTTTGTCGACGGCCAGGAAGGCACGACCGGTCTGCGCATCAACGAGTACCTGGCCGCGCGCAGCGACGTCGAAGTGTTGCGCATCGACGCCGATCGACGCAAGGATGCTGCCGAGCGGGCCCGGCTGCTGAACGAGGCTGACGTCGCGTTCCTGTGCCTGCCGGATGCGGCGGCGCGCGAGGCCGCGGCGCTGGTGACGAACCCGAAGACCTGCCTGATCGATGCCAGCACCGCGCACCGCACGCTGCCGGGCTGGGCCTTCGGCCTGCCGGAACTGGCACCCGACCAGCGCGATCGCATCCGCGCCAGCAAGCGCATCGCGAACCCGGGCTGCCATGCCAGTGCCTTCATCCTGCTGCTGCGCCCGCTGGTGGACGCGGGCTTGGTGCCGGCGTCGCTGGGTGTCAGCGCGACCTCGATCACCGGCTACTCCGGTGGCGGCAAGAAGATGATCGAACAGTACGAGGCCGGTGGCGATGCCCGGCTCGACTCGCCGCGCCCCTATGGGCTGACGCTGGCGCACAAGCACATCCCGGAGATGGTGGCCCACACCGGGCTCACCGTGAAACCGGTGTTTCTGCCGATCGTTGCCAAGTTCTACAAGGGTTTGGCGGTGAGTGTGCCCTTGCACTTGTCGACCCTGGCGAGCGGCGCGAGCGCCGAATCCCTGCACGCCGCGCTGAACCGGCGCTATGCCGGCGAGCGCTTCATCCGCGTGATGCCGCTGCGCGACGCGCAGACGCTGGAAGAGGGCTTCTTCGACGTGCAGGCCTGCAACGACACCAACCGGGTCGACGTGTTCGTGTTCGCGAACGACGAGCAGGTGCTGCTGATGTCGCGCCTGGACAACCTGGGCAAGGGCGCCAGCGGCGCCGCGGTGCAGTCGATGAACGTGCACCTGGGCGTCGACGAAGGGCTCGGGCTCTAGGCGGGCAGCGGGTCTTTCACCCGCTCGACCATCTCGGCCGCGAATTCGATGAAGGCCTGCGCACCGCGCGAGGCCGGGTCGAACACCACGCCGGGCAGCCCGTAGCTGGGCGCCTCGGCCAGGCGCACGTTGCGCGGGATCACGCTGTTGAACACCTTGTCGCCGAAGTGCGTCTTCAGCTGTTCGCTGACCTGCTGCTGCAGCGTGATGCGCGGATCGAACATCACACGCAGCAGCCCGATCAGCTGCAGGTCGGGGTTCAGGTTGGCGTGCACCTGCTTGATGGTGTTGACCAGGTCCGACAGGCCCTCGAGTGCGAAGTACTCGCACTGCATCGGAACCACCACCCCATGGGCGCTGCACAGGCCGTTCAGCGTCAGCAGGCTCAACGACGGCGGGCAGTCGATCAGCACGAAGTCGTAGTCGCCCGACACCGCCTCGATCGCGGTCTTCAGCCGCTTGTCGCGGCGCTCCAGCTCGACCAGCTCGACCTCGGCACCGGCCAGCTCGCGGTTCGCGCCCAGCACGTCGTAGCCGACCTTCTCGCTGCGCTGGCGCGCCTCGGCGATCGTGGCCGACTCCAGCAGCACGTCGTAGACGCTGAGCGTCAGGGCCCGCTTGTCGATGCCCGAGCCCATGGTCGCATTGCCCTGGGGATCGAGGTCGACGACCAGCACGCGCTGGCCGATCAGCGCCAGGCCGGCGGCCAGGTTGACGGTGGTCGTCGTCTTGCCGACGCCGCCTTTTTGGTTCGCGATGCAGAAGATGCGGGTCATGAAGGGGCGTGCTGGGGAAGAGGGATCGGGGGTCAGTTGCTGCCGAGGCGAATGCCGAAGCCGACCAGGAAGATACCAGCCGCCTTCTGCAACCAGGCGACCAAGCGGCGATGTTGCCCCACTTTGCTCGACACCGAGTTGGCGAAAGCGCACAGCGCGAGGCAGTAGGCGAGGGTGATCAGCGCGATCGTGGCGGCCATCGCGGCAAAGGTGACGGCGCCCCGGTGCGTGGTCGGATTGATGAAGAGCGGGAAGAAGGCCATGTAGAACACGATGGCCTTCGGGTTCAGCAGCGTGATCAGGAAAGCCTGGCGGGCGTACTGGCGGGGTTCGATGCGGATCGGCGGCGCATCGCCCTCCTGGGCCAGCAGCAGGCGCAGGCCGATCCACACCAAGTAGGCGGCACCGCCGTACTGCACGAGCCGGAAGGCTGCCGGATGCGAGGCCAGCAAGGCGGCCACACCGCCGACCGCCAGCCACAGCAGCACCTGGTCGCCGACGATGATCCCGAAGGTCGCCGCCGCGCCGGCGCGAAATCCCCCCTTGGCCGATGAGGTCAACAGGGCCAGCGTGCCGGGGCCGGGCAGCGCCAGGAACAGCAGCACGGCAAGGCAGAACGAGCCGTAGTCGGAAATGCCGAACAGCGTCATGCGGTGTCCTTCGGCCGCATCCAGACCAGGCAGCGCTCCGCATCCAGGCCGGGGACGTCCAAGGGTTCCACGTGGAACACCTCCACGCTGGCCGGCAGCGCGGCGAGTTCCGATTCAGGCGTCTTGCCCTTCATGGCCATCCAGACGCCACCGGGCGCGAGGTGCGAGCGGGTGAGGGTGACGAAATCGGCCAGCGAGGCGAATGCGCGAGACGTGACCACATCGGCGTGGGCAGGCGGCAATTCCTCGACACGGGCGTGCGCTGAGCGGAGCTGGCGCAGGCCCAACTCGGCCGCAGCCTGCTGGATGAAGCTCGCCTTCTTGCCGACCGTGTCGACGCAGGTGACCTGCCAATGCGGCTCGGCGATGGCGAGCACCACGCCCGGCAGGCCGGCACCGCTGCCGACGTCCAGGATGCGCAGCGCCTTCGATGCGGCATGGCGGCGCAGCGGCGCGACGACCGCCAGGCTGTCGAGCAGGTGGTGCGTCAGCATCTCGGCCGGGTCGCGCACGGCGGTCAGGTTGTAGACGCGGTTCCACTTGGCGATCAAGGCCTGGTAGGCGAGCAGGTTGGCCTGCTGGTCGGCGGACAGCGCCAGCCCGAGCCGATCGAGCCCGTCGGCGAGGACGCGGGCCTCAGGCGGCTGCATCGGCCGGCGCTGCGTCGGTGGTCATGAATCCCTTGAAGCGACCCTTCTTCAAATGGATCAGCAGCAGCGACACTGCGGCGGGCGTGATGCCGGAGATCCGCGACGCCTGGCCCAGCGTTTCCGGTCGGTGCTTCGCCAGCTTCTGGCGGGCTTCGAAACTGAGCGCGGTGACCTGGGCGTAGTCCAGTTCGGCCGGCAGCCGCAGGTTCTCGAAGTGCGCCGAGCGCTCGACCTCGTCGTTCTGCTTCGTGATGTAGCCGGCGTACTTGATGCTGATCTCGACCTGCTCGATCACGGTGTCGGCCAAGGCCGGACCGAACTCGGCGCGCAGGGTTTCACGTGAAACAGCGGCCTCCGGCTTGGCGATCAGCGCGACGGCAGTGATCGCGTCGAAATCGACGACAGGACGGCGCAGCAGGTCGGCCAGGCTGTACTCGTGCTCGATCGCCTTGCCCAACAGGCGTTCGGCGTCCGCCGCGGGCAGGGCGTTCGGATGCACCCAGGTCGACCTCAGCCGCTCGGTTTCACGTGAAACAGCGTCGCGCTTGCGGTTGAAGGCGGTCCAGCGCTCGTCGTCGACGAGACCCATTTCGCGTCCGATCTCGGTGAGGCGGGCGTCGGCGTTGTCCTCTCGCAGCTGCAGCCGGAATTCGGCGCGGCTGGTGAACATGCGGTACGGCTCGGTGACGCCCTTGGTGATCAGGTCGTCGACCAGAACACCCAGGTAGGCCTGGTCGCGGCGCGGCGTCCAGGCCTCCCGGCCCTGGACCTGGCGGGCGGCGTTGATCCCCGCGAACAAGCCCTGGGCAGCGGCTTCTTCGTAGCCGGTCGTGCCGTTGATCTGCCCGGCGAAGAACAAACCCTGGATCGACTTGGTCTCGAAGCTGGCCTTCAGCCCACGCGGGTCGAAATAGTCGTACTCGATCGCATAGCCGGGGCGCAGGATGTGGGCCTGCTCCAACCCGCGCATCGACCGCACGGCGGCCAGCTGGATGTCGAAGGGCAGGCTGGTGCTGATGCCGTTCGGGTAGTACTCGTGCGTCGTCAGGCCTTCCGGCTCCAGGAAGATCTGGTGCGAGTCCTTGTCGGCGAAGCGATTGATCTTGTCTTCGATGCTGGGGCAGTAGCGCGGCCCCACGCCTTCGATCACGCCGGTGAACATCGGACTGCGGTCGAACCCGCTGCGGATGATTTCGTGCGTGCGTTCGTTGGTGTGGGTGATCCAGCAGGGCAGTTGCTGCGGGTGCTGGGCGGCGCTGCCCATGAAGCTGAACACCGGCATGGGGTCCAGGTCGCCGGGCTGCTCGGTCAGCTGGGTGAAATCGATGCTGCGGCCGTCCAGGCGCGGCGGGGTGCCGGTCTTCAGCCGGCCCTGCGGCAGCTGGAGTTCCTTCAGGCGGGCGGACAACGAGAGGGCTGGCGGATCGCCGGCACGGCCGCCCGCATGGTTCCGCAAGCCGACGTGGATGCGGCCATCGAGGAAGGTCCCGGCCGTCAGCACGACCGCACGGGCGCGGAACCGGATGCCGACCTGCGTGACGGCACCGACCACGCGGTCGCCCTCGACAATCAGGTCATCGACCGCCTGCTGGAACAGGGTCAGGTTGGGTTGGTTCTCGAGGCGCCGGCGGATCGCCGCCTTGTACAGGATGCGGTCGGCCTGCGCACGCGTGGCGCGGACGGCCGGGCCCTTCGAGCCATTGAGGATGCGGAACTGGATGCCGGACTCGTCGGTGGCCGCGGCCATCGCGCCGCCCAGCGCATCGACCTCCTTGACCAAGTGACCCTTGCCGATGCCGCCGATCGATGGGTTGCAGCTCATCTGCCCGAGGGTCTCGATGTTGTGGGTCAGCAGCAGCGTGTTGCAGCCCATGCGCGCCGCGGCCAGCGCGGCCTCGGTGCCGGCATGGCCGCCGCCGACGACAATCACGTCGAAATCTTGGGGGAACAGCATGGAAACTCCGGTTGGGATCGCAGCGTTCGCGCGTGACGCTGACGGCGCAGGGCGTGAGGGACGCCGGCGAGGGCTGAATTTTAGGCGGCCCGTGACGTGCCGTCACTCGCCATCGGCAGGGGCCGTGCGCCCGGCGTGGTTTCATTGAGAAGCTGTTTCACGTGGAACACGACGTCCTGAGCTGCCGGGCCGGGTGCGGGGCCTGTTGCATCGCACCATCGATCAGCACCGCCATTCCCGGCATGCCGAACGGCAAACCTGCGGGCGTTCCCTGCGTGCAACTGGACGAGGAGCTGCGGTGCCGGATCTTCGGGCAGGCGCAACGGCCGGCCGTCTGCGCCTCGTTGCGGCCGAGCCGCGACATGTGCGGCGCCGACGCCGTCCACGCCATGCAGTGGCTGGGGCACCTCGAGCGCGACACCCGGCCCGCGTGAGAGCCGCCCGGGTGGCACCGGCGGCTGCGGGTACCCCCAATGGCCGGCCGGCCTTCGCTGCCTAGACTCGAACTCCCCCCAACGCCGCGGAGCGCCGACCATGCGATTCACATCACTGTCCCGCCGGGATTGGCTCGGCTGCGCGCTGGCCGGTGCCTCGCTGCCCGGCTGGGCGCAGACGGCTGCCTGGCCCTCGCGGTCGATCCGGTTCGTCGTGCCGTTCGCACCTGGCGGCAGCTCCGAGATCGTGGCCCGTTCAACGGCCGTCGAACTGAGCAAGGGCCTGGGCCAGACCGTCTATGTCGAGAACAAGCCCGGTGGCGGTGGCAACGTGGCGATGGCGGACGTGGCCCATGCCGACGACCAACACACGCTGATCCTGGGCCACATCGGCACGCTGGCGGTCAACCCCTACATGTACGACAAGCTGCCGTACGACCCGAACAAGGACTTCAAGCCGATCACGCTGCTCGCCAAGGTGCCCAGCCTGTACGTCGTCCACCCCGATGTGCCGGCGAAGACGCTGAAGGAGTTCATCGCGCTGGTGCGCAGCAAGCCGGGCCAGATGAACTTCGGTTCCGCCGGCAACGGCAGTGCCGGGCACCTGGCGATGGAATACCTGAAGGCGGTCGCGAACCTGTTCATCGTCCATGTGCCCTACCGAGGCACCGGGCCGCAACTGACCGACCTGCTGGCAGGGCGGCTCGATGCCGCGTCGGTCGGCGCGCCGGCGATCCTGCAGTTCATCAAGGCGGGCAAGCTGCGCTGCCTGGCCACCGGCTCGAAACAACGGCTGGCGTTGCTGCCCGATGTGCCGACGGTCGCCGAACAGGGCTTTCCCAACTTCGAGATGACGCAGTGGTATGGCCTTTTGGCCCCATCCAGCCTTGCGCAAACGTATGCGGACCGCCTGGCGGTGGAGGCGGCTAAGGCCATCCGCTCGCAGGGCGCGAAAGAGCGCCTGGAGGGCGACGCCGCCGAGGCGGTCGGCAACACGCCGGCGCAGTTTGCGCAGTTCATCGCGCAGGAGCAGGCGCGCTGGAAACCGGTGATCGCGCGCGCCCGCATCAAGCCGGATTGAGCTGAACAGGCACCGGAAGGCCTTGTTTCCCCGGCCTTTGCGGGCCGAACCCGCATGGGAGCATCGCAGGGCATGGTGTATCGGGCAGCGCTGGGATGCTGTCGGCACCGGCGCCGGGGTCTCCCTGCATGGTCTCGAACGTTCGTCTGCTGTTGCGTCGCTTTGCTGCGTCGGTCAAGTTCAAGATCGTCGCGGCCGGCGTGGTCACGGCCGTGGCCGCGACTTCGGTGACGACGCACTTCATCCTGTCGACCACGCAGAGTCGCACCCGGCAGCTGCTGATGCTGCAAAGCGCCAACGACGTCGAGCGCACGGCCAGCCTGCTGTCCAGCAAGCTCGAGGTCTTCCAGACGGCGCTGGTCGGCGTGGCCAGCCAGGTGCGTCCCGACCTGCTGCGCGACCGCCCGGCGCTGACGCAGTTCCTGGTCGACAAGCCCTCGGCCGGGCTGCTGTTCGATGCGGTCTTCATTGCGGCACCGGACGGCGAGCTGCTGGTGCGGCTGGAGAAGGGCGTGCCGGGCACGATGCTGCCCAACCTGAGCCAGCGCGAGTATTTCCAGCGGGTGATGCGCGAGAAGCTGCCGGTGATCTCGCAGCCCCTGGTGGGGGGCATCAGCCACGCGGCCATCCTCGTCTTCGCGGTGCCGGTGCGGCGTGTCGACGGCGAAGTCATCGCGGTGGTGGGCGGATCGCTGCGACTGGACAAGACCGGGCTGTTGTCTTTCCTGCGCGACTCGTCCGGGCGCGACAACTCGCGCGATCTCGTGATCGACCGCAGCGGCGGCATCCTTGCGCATGCCGACCCGCAGCGCATCCTGCGCAGTGCGCGCGACGAGCCCGGGCTCAGCGCCGAGTTCCAGCGCTGGGTGCTCGACGGCAGCACCATCCACTCCGAAGGCTCGGCCACGCTGAGCAACGGCTACCTGGTCGCCCTGGCCGGCGTGCCGGCGGCCGAATGGATGCTGGTCCACATCACGCCCGAGGAAGACGCGATGCACCCGCTGGCGGCTGCGCGCAGCACGGCCTGGCGCGTGGGCACGCTGGTCGGCCTCGTGGCGGCCTTGCTTGCAGGCTTGCTGGCCTGGGCCATCACCCGGCCGATCTCGCGCCTGCATGCGCGGGCCGCCAGCCTGCTCGACGACGATGCGCCGGTCACCGGCGACTGGCCGCGCGACGCTGGCGAGATCGGTGCACTGTCCCGCGCCTTCCAGCACGTGGTCGAGCAGCGGCATCGGCGGGGGGTCGAGACGCATCGGCTGCTGAAGCAGCTGGAGGCGGTGCTCGATGCAGCGCATGCGGGCATCGCGCTGACGCGCGACGGACATTTCGAACTCGTCAGCCAGCACTTCTGCGACCTGTTCGGTCGCGACAAGTCCGAACTGCTGGGCCATGACACGCGGCAGATCTTCACGTGCGAGCAGCAGCACCAGATGCTGAGCGAGGAGTCGCGCAGCGCGCTGCGCGAACGTGGCAGGTACGAGGTCGAGTCGCAGCTGGTGCGCCGCAACGGCAGCACGTTCTGGGGCCACATCCGCGGCAGGCTGCTGCCCGACAGCGACCAGCGCGCCGGCATCATCTGGATCGTCGAGGACGTGACCGAGGCACACGAACGCAACGCGAGGCTCTCGTGGTCGGCCACGCACGATGCGATGACGCGCCTGGCCAACCGGGTGCAGTTCGAGAAGGTGCTGGAGGACGCGACGGCGCAGGCTGCGCGGCGGCCGTTCTGCGCGCTCTTCATCGACCTGGACCGCTTCAAGGCAGTCAACGACAGTGCCGGCCATGCCGCCGGCGACGCGCTGCTGCGCGACATCGCGCAGCAACTGCAGGGGCGCGTGCGTCCGTCGGACACGGTGGCGCGATTGGGTGGCGACGAGTTCGCGGTGCTGCTGCCGCAGTGCCCGCTGAAGCGCGCGCTGGCGCTGGCGGAGAGCCTGCGATCGGCCGTCAGCGCCTACCGGTTGACCTGGGAAGGCCGCGGCTTGAGCGTGGGCGCGAGCATCGGGCTCGTGCGCGTCGATGCCGCTTTCAGCAGCACGGCCGAGGTGCTGCGTGCGGCCGACATGGCCTGCTACGCGGCCAAGCGCGACGGGCGCAACCAGGTGGTGGTCTATACCACTGCATTGGCTGCCGCCCAAGTGGCCGTGGGCGCTTGAGGGGAACCGGAGTGTCTGGGTGGGGGTCTGGGGCCAGCCTCGCGGGATGCTGAGGCGGCCGGGCCAGGTCTGTTGGCACTTCGCGCTCGAAGCGCAACAGACCCGGCATGGCTCGACTTGACGTTGACGAGATCAGGGACATCCCTGTCTCTTCGAGGGAACCTCGCTGCGGTGATGGCCGCTCACGGGTTCCTCTTCGATTTACTACTTCCTCCGCTGAGTTCGCTGCAGTGGCCCCGGGACTTCGGAGCACCCGGCCACTGCCCGATCAACTTCTACCTTCGTCTAACCCATCACGTGCATTGCTGTTGACGCAGCAATCCGAAGCTCTCACCAAGTCTTGTTCGGCTGGTCGGTGCCGCCGCTGATCAGTCGCAGAAACTTGTCGTCGAGAACGATCGGCTCGCTGCGATTCACCTTCGACTGGGCTTCGAACACGACTTGCTCGTTCGATTGCGTCGACGGGATCAGGTTGATTGCTTGTTGCATGAGGGGCTCCTGGCTTGCTGTGCACGCCAACTCGTGCACGGGCTCAATTCCAGCAGTCCTCTTCGTTTGCGGTAACTGTCAGCTCTTACAGGTATCGCTTTTTTCCGAGATCGGGCAGGGCAGAAATCAGCGGATCAGGCCCATGCGCAAGGCCTTCAAAACGGCCTGATGTTTGTTGACGCAGCCCAGTTTGTGCATCGCATTGTTCACATGCAGTACGGCTGTTCGCTCGCTGATACCGAGGATGTTGCCGACCTCCCACGCCGTCTTGCCGTCCATGGTCCAGCGCAAGGTTTCGACCTCGCGTGGTGTCAGCGGCGACGCGCCGGCTTCCTGGGCCGCCGGGATCAGGATGCGCGACGCCGTTTCATAGGCGTGCACGGTGAACAGCTGCAGGTCGGCGACGATGCGGGTGAGCTCGTGCCGGTCGGTCGGCAGCGCCTGGTCGCGCTCGACGCCGAACATGAAGTGCTTGCCGTCCGGCAGGTGCAGCGTGAGCCCGATGCCGTGCGAATAGCCGAAGCGCGCCTGCTGCTCCCACTTCTCGCCCTGGCCGACCGAGGTGTAGGTCTTCTGGTCCCAGATGATGGGCACGCTCTGGCGCTTGCAGTGCTGCATCACCGGGTCGGTGCGGCCGTTGCCGACCTCCTCGAACGAGTCGCGGTAGGCGGCCGGCGCATTGTCGACGGCGATGAACTCCGGTTCGCCCAGGAAGTGATCGATGACCGTGATGGCGCTGACCTTCTCGAACCCGAGTTGCTGTGCGAAGCGAACGATCTCGCTCTGGAACTCCTCGCGGGTCCCCGCCTGCAGCACCGACATGTACCCACCTTGCAGCATGGTCCTCTTTCACCTCGCGAGCATCTGTGGCCGGCGCGTCTGACCTCGAAAACCCTGAAAGGTCTTACAGCTGACAGAGATTACAGCTGGCAAGGTTTACAGCTTGGCGCGTCCGAGACTTCACCACATTATTGGCCAATCACAAAACTCAGGGATCAACACGATCAACCGCTATGACGCCCGCATGGACCATCTACGCCTGGCCGCCCGTCAAGTGGCAAGCGGCTTGCACGCCCGATCTTCACTTCGTGCACCTTGGCACGAGGGTGTTAAGCCCCGGTGACGACGACGGCCCGAGCACGGGCCAGACGCTGTGGGGCGGGCCGCTGTCGGAAGGCGCGGCGGGGGTGGCCTGGGATTGGGTCCAGCTCGAGCAAGGCATCGTTGCCATGGCCGATCCGCTCGGCCTGATCACCAACCTGCAGTTGCTGGGGGCCGGCGGCGAGAAGCTCAGCGGCATGGAAGTCGCGATGCGCCTGAACGAGATCGTCCACACGCTGCCGTGGCAGACCGAGGTGCAGCGGGCCCTCGAACGCGCCGCCTGAACGGCTGGCCGCCGTCGGGCTTGCAGCTGTCACACGGGCTTACGAAATCGCGGCCCGCACCATCTCCGTGTGCGGGATCCCGTCTTCCAGGTAGCGCTCGCCGACGATCTCGAAGCCGAAGCCCTGGTAGAAGGCTTCGAGCCGCGACTGCGCCGAGATGCGCAACCCATGGCCCGGCAGCACCTGGGCGGTGTGCGCGATCACGCGCCGCACCAGCTCGCGCCCGAGCCCCGTGCCGCGCGCCGCGTCGGTGGTGATCACGCGGCCCATCGATGGCTCGTCATACTTGATGCCGGGCGGGATCAGCCGCGCATAGGCCAGCAGTTGGCGTTCGCCGGGCACCCAGGCCGCGACGTGCCAGGCCTGCTCATCGCAGCCGTCCACGTCGAGGTAGGCGCAGTTCTGTTCCACCGAGAACACCTTCTGGCGCGCCTGGTAGATGTCGTGCAGTTCGCGCAGCGTCAGGTCGTCGAAGCGGGAGAAGCGCCAGTCGAGCGCAGCAGGGGAAGGGGAGATCGTGTTCATCCCGACATCATGCCGCGTCGCCCGGGGCGTCACCGGACCGCGGCCGTGCGCAGCCGGTGCACGACGAACGCGATCGCCGCCGTGGTCAGCACCCCGCACACCACCAGCGACACCAGCACCGGCTGCGCCGCGAGTGCCTCGCCCTTCAGCACCCGCGTCATCAGGTCGTACTGCGCCAGCGCCGGTACCCAGGCATGCCACGGCGCCTCGCCGCCCTGGTTGAACAGCGTCACCAGCGGCAGCAGCGACGCCGCCAGTACCACCACCGTGCTGTTCGCCTGCGCCTCCTTGAAGGTGCGGCAGCGGATGGCCACCGCCATCAGCAGTGCCGACAGCGCCGCGGCCAGCGGCAGCAGCAGCGCGATGAACAGCAGCGCCTCGACCCAGCCGAACTGGAACATCGCCTGCAGCGTGTCGCTGCGCAGCAGCCATTGCGCCGGCAGGAAGCTCAGGCAGCTCAGCACCGCGATCAGCATCGCGAGCGAGAACACCGCACCCCACTTGCCGCCCACCAGCGCCCAGCGCGGCGCCGGGTTGGCCAGCAGCGGCTCCAGCGAGCCGCGCTCGCGCTCGCCGGCCGTCGTGTCGAGCGCCGCATTCAGAGCCCCGTAGACCACGGCCATGATGACGAAGAACGGCAGCATGCCGGTGAGCTGCGCCGCGCGGCCCTGCGCGCTCGCCAGGTCGCGCTCCTCGACCTGCATCGGCTCCAGCAGCTGGCTCGACACGCCGCGCAGCGCCAGGCTCAGCGCGCCGCGCTCGCGGCCGTAGCCGGCCAGCAGGCGCGACACCCGGCCGGCCCCGGCCTCGGCCGGCTTGTTGCCGCTGTCGGAGACGATCTCCAGCACCGGCTGCTCGCCGCGCAGCAGCGCGGCCTCGAAGCCGGGCGGCACCACCAGCACCGGGTCACGCAGCGTCTGAGCCCGCAGCTGCGCCTCGTAGTCGGCCGGTGCGGGCTTCACCGCGTAGCTCTGCCGCTCGATGAAGTTGCGCAGGCCCGGGGCCTGCTCGATGCCGGCCACCACCACCACGCGCTTCTCGGCCTGCGCCTCCAGCGTCGCGACCAGGCCCGACAGCGCCACCAGCACCAGCGGCCCGAGCAGCACGCTGGACACCAGCACCACCAGCAGCGTGCGGCGGTCGCGCAGCGCGTCGCTCAGCTCCTTGCGCAGCACGATGGACAACAGGCGCCAGCCGTTCACTGGAGTACCTTCGTGCTGCGCACTGCGGTATTCGCCCTTGGGGCGGCCCGGCGCGCTCATGCGCGATGACCCCCGTGCCTGAGTTCTTCGGCGAAAGCCAGCTTCACGAACGCCTCCTCGAAATCCTGCTCGCCGGTCTGCGCCAGCAGGTCGGCGACGCTGCCGCGGGCCACCGTGCGGCCGTGCGCGACCACGACGACGCTGTCGCACAGCCGTTCCACCTCTTGCATGATGTGGGTGGAGAAGACGATGCACTTGCCGCCGCCCGCCGGGCTGCGCAGGTGGCGCAGCACCTCGCGCAGCGAGCGCGTGGCCAGCACGTCCAGCCCGTTGGTCGGCTCGTCGAGCACGATGTTGGCCGGGTCGTGCACCAGCGCGCGGGCCAGGGCGGTCTTCATGCGCTCGCCCTGGCTGAAGCCGTCGGTGCGGCGCTCGAGCAGCGGCCTCATGTCCAGCGATCCGGCCAGCGACTCGGCTCGCGCCTGTGCCGCATCGCGCGACAGGCCCTGCAGCCGGCCGTAGTAGACGATGTTCTCGCGGGCCGTCAACCGCGGCGACAGCCCGCGCGCATCGCCCAGCACGCCCATGCGGGCGAGCGCGGCATGCGGCCGGCTCGCGACGTCGATGCCGTCGACCGCCAGCCGCCCGCCGTCCGGCGCGATCAGCCCGGCCAGCATGCGCAACGTCGTCGTCTTGCCGGCGCCATTCGGGCCCAGCAGCCCGGTGATGCAGCCGTCGGGCGCCTGCAGGTGCACGTCCTGTACTGCCTGCACGGTGCCGAAGCGCTTCGCGACGTGTTCGATCGCGATCATTTCGGCGTCCCCGGCTGCACCGGCACGAAGGCCGGTGGGCGCGGCACCGCGAGCAGGCAGGCGGCGTCGACCGCCAGCGCGGCGCGGTCGTGCGGCGCATCGATGAAGCGCTGGACCAGCTCGCCGGCGCAGCCCACCCCCAACACGCCGTGTCCGGCGTTCGACACCACCACCGCGCGCGCCTGCGCGCCCAGCGCCTTCGCAACCCGCTCGGCATGCCGCGGCGGCGTGATCGGGTCCAGCCCGCCGCTCAGCAGCAGCACCGGCGTCGTGCTGGCCGGCAATGTGTAGAAGTCGGCCGGCACCGCGCCGCGCGGCCAGCCGGCGCAGACGCGCTGGTACAGCTCGCCCAGCGTGCGCCCGAAGTCGGCCCCCGGCGCGTCGGTGGCCTGCGCCATGCGCGGCGCATCCTCGGCACAGATGACCGAGAAATGCATGCCCATCGCGAGGCCGGCGCTCTTGCGCGCACCGAGCAGGCCGCCCAGGCCGACCAGCCCCTCGAAGCGGCCCTGGCCGGCCTGCTGCAGCGCGGCCGGCAGCGCGGCAGCGATCCACGGCGCGTACAGCGTGCCGCGCACCGCGCCCAGCACCATCTCGCGCGTCAGCACCAGGCGCTCGGGCCGGCCTGTCAGCGGGTGGGCCACCGCGATCTCGCGCGGCAGGCTGGCCAGCAACGCGGTCCAGTCGCTGCGCAGCGCCGGGTGCGCCGCCTTGCATGCCGGCTCGGCCTCGCAGCCCGCCAGCAGCGCGTCGAAGGCGTGCTGGCCGTCGGTCGAGAAGCTGGCCGGCAGCACCATGTCAGGCGGCGCGACGCCATCGAGCACGCTGCGCCGCACGTGCGACGGGAACTGGCGCTGGTACTCGAGGCCGGCCCGCGTGCCGTACGACGCGCCGACCAGGTTGATGGTGGGCGCGCCCAGCTGCAGGCGCACGGCGTCCAGGTCCTGCATCGCGAGCGTGGTCGTGAAGAAGCCCAGGTCGCCCACGCCGCCCAGCGGCGCCCGCCGGGCCAGCCGGTCACGGCAGGCGGCCATCAGCGCGAACTGCCGCGCCGGGTCGGCCTCGTCGGCCAGGCTGCCGGAGGGCGCGTCGTCGCAGGCCAGCGGGGCCGAGCGCCCGGTGCCGCGCTGGTCGACGAAGACGATGTCGCGCCGGTTGTTCAGGCGCTGGAACAGCGGCATCACGCTGCCGGCGAGCGAGATCGCGCTCTGGCCCGGGCCGCCGGCGAGCAGGAACACCGGGTCGGGCAGCTTGCGCCGCGCCATCGCCGGCACCACGACGTAGTGCACGTCGAGCTGCGGGCCGGCCGGGCGCGCCGGGTCCAGTGCGCGTTTCACGACGCCACACTGCGCCTCGTTGCGCAGGCCCGGCACGCGGCAGGGCGTGGCCGGGCCGGCGGCCGTCGCTTGCTGCACGGCGCCGGCCAGCACCAGCACGGCCCACCAGCGCTTCATTCGCCGAGCAGCCGCTTCAGCTCGCCGCTGGCCAGCAGCCGCTGCAGGTCGGTGTTGCCGCCCACCAGCGTGCCCTTCACGAACACCATCGGAAAGGTCGGCCAGCCGGTCCACATCTTCAGCGCCGCGCGCGGGCGCCACTGGCTCAGGTAGCTGCCGTACTCCAGGTAGTGGTGGGCGATGCCGGCCGCGTCGAGCGCGCGCCGCACCTTGCGGCAGTGCGGGTTGATCGCCATGCCGACCACCAGCACCGGGTTCGTCGATGCCGCGGCCTGCACGTTGTGGACGATCTCGGCGTGGCGCGTCGCCACCGTCTCGCGGATCGCAGGGTGCAGTCGGGATTCGTCGAGGACGGGGCGCGGCATGGCATCTCCTGTGCAAAGCCGGGAGGTTAGCCGACGCGCGTCCCCGAGCTGGCACGTCCCCGGCACTCGCTGTGTAATACCGCCACTGCCACTTCCGACCAAGGCCCTGCCATGAAGCTCTACTACAGCCCCGGAACCTGCTCGCTGTCGCCCCACATCGTGCTGCGCGAGGCGGGCCTGGCGTTCGAGCCGGTGCTGGCCAGCACCAAGACGCACCAGCTGGCCGACGGCACCGACTACTACACCATCAACGCCAAGGGCTACGTGCCGCTGCTGGAGCTGGACACCGGCGAGCGCCTGACCGAAGGCCCGGCGATCGTGCAGTACATCGCCGACCAGGTGCCGACGAAGAACCTGGTGCCGGCCAACGGCACGATGCTGCGCTACCGGGTCCAGGAGTGGCTGAACTTCATCACCAGCGAGCTGCACAAGGGCTTCGGCGTGCTGTTCAACCCGGCGATGCCGGAAGAGGCCAAGGCGGTGATGCGCACCAAGCTGCAGGGTCGCATGGCCTGGGTCGAAGGCCAGCTGGCCGGCAAGGCCTACCTGACGGGCGAGCATTTCTGCATCGCCGATGCCTACCTGTTCACCGTCAGCCGCTGGGCGCCGCGCATGGGCGTCGACCTTGCCGGCCTGCCGAACCTGACGGCCTACCTGGCGCGCGTCGCGGCGCGGCCGGCGGTGCAGGACGCGTTGAAGGCGGAAGGGCTGACATGACGCGAGGCGGGTGGATGGCCGGGCTGCTGCTGTGCTCGGCAGGCGTGCAGGCAGCGCCTGCCGTCGGTCGCTATGAAGCGCAGCTGTGCGTGGCGACGTCGGACGCCAGCCGCAGCTGCGGCCCGGCCGAGGTCGACTGGCGCAGCGGCCAGCGCGTGCACGTGCAAGTGGCCGACATCGTCTACCGCCTGAAGCTGCGCAGCAGCCAGCTCGACGTCGTGCTGATGCAAGGCGGCATGCAGCTCGACGAGTTCACCGCCGATTACGCGTGGGCCGGTAACACGCTGCAGTTCGCCGACAGCGAGAAGGGTGCGCGCTACGAGGTGCAGCTCGGGACGCGGAAAAGAAAATGACGCAGCCCGGATGCCGATCCGGGGCGTGTCCGACACCTCCCGGATTGGCATCCGGGCTACAGCAGCGCCTCGCAGGTGCGGCGCTGGCTGTCGCCATCGGGCAGCTTGCGGCACACGCCATCGAGCTGGGCCTGCAACCTCTTGAACGCGGCGGCATGACCCGGCTTCCAGGCCAGCAGCTTCCCGCTCGCGCGCTGCAGCGCCGACGCACTGCGCTCGTGGAAGGCATCCGGCTGCCCGGCCGCCTCGGTGAAGAGCTGCTGCGCCGCGCGCTCGATGCGCGCATCGTCCTGCGGCGACAGCTCGACCAGCGCCGCCACGTAGCGCGCGCCCCATTGCAGCCGCGTCGCCGGTCCTTCGCTCTTGTTGAAGGATTCCTCGTACCAGTGCAGCGCGCCGGCCTTGTCGCCGCGCTTCTTCGCGTTGCCCGCCAGCCCCAGCATCAGGTAGTACGGCGAATGGCTCTTCGCCAGGTTCGCCTTCAGCAGCGCATCCGATTCGTCCAGCAACCCGGCCATCTCCAGCATGTCGGCGGCGCCGGTGATCACCGCCTGGCGTTCGTAGCCGTCGGTGATCTCGCGGTCGGCGCGCGCTGCCGTGTCGCGCACGTCGGCCAGCAGCGCTGCGGGCAGCGTCGGTTTCGCATCCTTCGCGAGGTCGATGCGCGCAAGGTCGACGCGCGCGATCAGCGCCGTCACCCGGTCGGCGCGCGACAGCGTGGCGTCGGCCTGCAAGCCCTGCAGCGACGTGTCGAAGGCGACCAGCAGCTGCGCCCGCTCGGGCGTCTGCGGCGCCGACAGCACGCGCACCAGGTCGGCCGCGCTCACCGTCAGCACGTCCATCTGCACGCGCGACTGCGCCGCATCGGCCAGCAGGCCCAGCACGCGTTCGCGCTCTTTCTGCGTCGGCTGCACCGCCTTCGCGTCACCGGCGGTGAGTGACTTCAGCAGCAGGCGCTGCGCGGTCTCGGGCTGGTCGGCCGGGCAGCCGGCGGCGAGCTGCTTCAGCACCGCCACCGCCTGGTCCTTCGGCAGCACCTGCTGCTCGTCGGTTTCCCACGAATAGAAGGCCAGCAGCTTCCAGTCGTTGGCGGTCAGCCCCGCGCCGCCGCTGCGCGCATCGGCCAGCACCGCCTTCACCGGCCGCTGCGCGCTCATGCCCAGCGTCAGCAGCTGGGTGTACTGCGCCGCGTCGACCTCGCCCGGCAGCCGGGTCAGCTCGGCACCGGCCGGGTTGAACAGCAGCATCGTCGGATACCCGCGCACCGCGAAGCGGCTGCCCAGCTTCTGCGCGCCGGGGCTGTCGCCGTCGATGTAGACGGGCACGAAGGCGCGCGAGCGCTCGATGAAATCCTGCCGGTTGAAGAGGGTTGCCTTCACCTGGTTGCAGGGCGGACACCACTTGGCGCCCCAGTAGACGAAGACCGGCTTGTTGGCGGATTTCGCCAGGGCGAAGGCGGCGTCGACATCGGCGTCGCTGGCCGCCGGGTGCCAAGCAATGCCGGCCGCGTCGTGCGGGGCGGCAGCCACCGAGGCGGCCGAGGCCGGCGCGGCAGCGGCCGGCGAGGGCGCCTGCTTCGAGCAGGCGGCGAACAGCGCAAGGCCCGCGAGGGCGAGGTGCGTCTTCATGCGGAGGGCTCCGGATCGAGGGGGCCAGTGTGGCTCAAGTCGGACCCGAGCCAGCCTTGGCTGTCATCGCCACCACAACCCTCCAGGGGTGTCGCGCGTGCCAGCGCCATCCACAGGTGGAACGGCATCCTCATCGGCCGGCGCGGCGCCGGCCGTTCCACCTGCAGCCCGTCGGCACGCGCCACCAGCACGCCGCACTCGGGCGGGATCTCGTCGGCCTGCGCGATGCCGTCGGCCAGCACGTACCAGCACTCGCTGCTCAGCTGCAGGTAGGCGGCGCGCTTGGAGGCCCGCCGCAGGTCGGACAGCAGGTCGCTGCGCTGCACCTTGACCTCGTGCACGATCGGCTCGAGGTAGGCCTCGACGGTGGTGTGTCGGATCGAGAACACGTCGGGCATCGCCATCACCCAGCCCTCGTCGACCTTGGCCCGCACCGCCAGCCCGCGCCAGGCCAGGCGGCCGGCGCGCGTCATCTCGCGCGCGACGCGCTCGACCAGCCCCTCGTGTGCATCGCGCCGTGCGCGATTGCGCTGCAGCGTCTCGGCCAGCACCGCGATGCCGGCCTCGGTGACGCGCAGCGTCTCGTGGCCCGAGCCATGCTGCACGCGCTCGAGCAGCCCGAGGAACAGCAGCTCCACCTCGACCAGGTCCTGGCAGGGCCAGCCGGCCGAGCGCCAGATCTCGCGCAGGCGGCGGCGGTGCACGCCGGTCAGCAGGTGGTGGGGCGCATTCATGCGACCGGCAGTCTGGCGCCTTGGCCGAGCGCGTGCAACAGCAGCCGGCCCTTCGCATAGGTTTCCGCCAGTTCCTCGCGTGGGTCGGAATCGGCCACCACCGCACCGCCCACCTGCACCATCACGCGCTGCCGGTGGACGATGGCGGTGCGGATCACGACCGACAGGTCCATGCCTCCGGCCGCGTCGAGGTAGCCGATCGCGCCGGCATACGGGCCGCGGCGCACCGGCTCCAGGCCCTCGATGACCTGCATCGCGCGCACCTTGGGCGCGCCGGTCATCGAGCCCGGCGGCCAGCAGGCGCGCAGCAGCTCGGCGATGCCGGCGCCGTCGCGCAGCCGCGCGCGCACCGTCGACACCATCTGCCAGACGCTCGGGTGCGCCTCGATCTCGAACAGCCCGTCGACGCGCACGCTGCCCACCTGCGCGACGCGGCCCAGGTCGTTGCGCATCAGGTCGACGATCATCAGGTTCTCGGCCCGGTCCTTGACGCTGGCGGCGAGTGCGCTGCGCTGCCGCGCGTCGGCGTCGAGCTCGGCGCCGCGCGCGCGCGTGCCCTTGATCGGCCGCGCGCTGACCTCGCGCCCCTCCAGCCGCAGGAAGCGCTCGGGCGAGACGCTCGCGATCGCGCCGTCGGCAAGCGGCAGGTAGGCCGCGAACGGCGCCGGGTTCAGCGCGGTCAGCGTGCGGTACAGCGCGAACGGATCGCCCTCGAACGGGCCGTCGAGCCGGTGCGACAGGTTGGCCTGGAAGAGGTCGCCCTGCGCGATCAGCGCCAGCACCTCGTCCACCTGGCGCAGGTAGCGCGCGGATGCCGTGCGCGAGCGCATCTCGCCGGCACGGAATTGGGTGTCGGCCGGCGGCGGGCCGGCCGCCCGGGCCAGCGTCGTGGCCCAGGTCTCGTCGCGCGGCGCCACCAGCTGCGGCCAGCGGCTGTGGCAGGCATGCCAGCGCCGCGTCGCATGCTCGTAGGCCAGCACCTGGTCGCACAGCAGCAGCCGCATGGCCGGCAGCGCCGGGTCGGCCGCGGCCTGCTCCGGCAGGCGCTCGACGTGGCGCGCCAGGTCGTAGCCGAGGTAGCCCATCCAGCCGCCGGCGAAGGACAGTCCCGCCGGCCGCTCGCCGGTGGGCAGCGCGCTGCGGGCCAGCACCTCGCACAGCGCGTCGAACGGGTCGGCCCATTGCGCCAGCAGCGCGCCCTGCGCATCGCGCAGCCAGGTGCCTCGTTCATCGGTTTCCAGCACCGCGGCCGGCGGCCCGGCGACATAGGACCAGCCGGACAGCCCGGGCATCGGCTTGCTGCTTTCCAGCAGCGCGGCCGGCCCGTGGGCCAGCAAGCGGGCGCAGACGTTTTGCGGCGAGCCTGCCCACGGCAGGGTTAGGATGGACGAACCGACATCAGCCACGCAGTACACGCACAGGACCCAGGGCGCATGAGTGTAGAGCGGCAACTTTTCCCATCGCAGGCGCAGCATGAACCGCTGCGCCGGCTGCTGTTGGCGCAGGACGGTTCCACCACCCGCACCTGCTCGGCGATGTGCGGGCTGCCGGTGCAGGTCCTGCTGCACCGCCAGCACCGCACGCACGAGGTGCCGCGCAGCGTCGCCGAGCAGCTCGGCGGCGAGGCCTGGCTCGAACGCGTCACCAGCCTGGTGGCCGGCGGCCGGGTGCTGATGGACAACCTGTCGTACACCCGCATGGACTCGGTGCCCGACTGGTTCCTGCGCGGGCTCGACGAGGGCACGGCGCCGATCGGCCACCTGCTGGCGCAGCTGTTCGTGCAGCGCCAGCCGATCGAAAGCGAGCCGGCGCTGCAATCCGGGCTGTGGAGCGTGGTCGGCCTGCCCGATCCGAAATCCAGCCGGGCCTACCGCATCGTCACGCCGGAAGGCCCGCTGATGCTGATCTTCGAGGTGTTCCGCGGCGGCATGGTGCCTGCCGCGCACTGACCCTCAGGCGCTGATGAACGGCCGATCCCGCATCCACTTCGTCGCGACCCACTTCTCGCCCTGCAGCACCGGCCGGCTCGCATGCAGCGAGGCCTCGTCCAGGCCGTCGTACTCGAAGCAGACCGCGTTGCCGCGCTGCGGCGTCACCTGCCACGCGCGCTGCGGGAACACCGTTTCGCCGCCGGCCGGCACGTCGTTCAGGTAGCACACCAGCGTGCTGATGCGCTGCCCGCTGCGGGCGATCGATGCGCGGTTGGCTTCGTTGACCGGCTGCAGGAAATCGAAGTGCGGCGCGCTGCCGGCCCCGGTCGGGTAGTGCAGCAGCTGCAGTCCTTCGCCATGCGAGGCCGGCAGGTTCATCAGCTCGGCCAGGCGCCGGTCCAGGCGCGCGATCAACGGCGTCTCCTGCGGGCGGAAGAACATGCCCAGGCTGCTGCGCAGGCCGGTCTGCACGTCGCGCCCGGTGGCCGGGTCGACAAGGGTGGACGGCTGCAGCCGCGGCCGCGCCAGCGCGATCAGTTCCTCGCACTCGCCCGGCGACAGCACGTCCTGCAGCACGGCCAGCAGCGGGCCGGTGGCGCAGGATGCGACGCGGATGCGCCGATCGCCGGTCTCGATCACCGGCCCGCGTGCGAGCCGCGGGCCCAGGTCCACCGAATCGACCGGCGGCGCGCTGCCGAGTTCGCGCGCCAGCACGAAGGCATCGACGATGGCCTGCGCCGCGGTCCGCGCCATCTGCCGCGCCAGCATCGCGTCGACCAGGGCGGCCGGTGCCTCGCCCTGCTGCAGGTGCTGCGCGACCCAGTCGCCCAGCGCCGGCGCGAAACGCACCAGCGTGGTCATGAACCCTGCAGGTCGACCGCGACCCAGCCTTGCGCCGTGCGGTTGAAGTTCTCCTCCAGCCGCGCGCTGCCGGCGCTGCGCACCAGGTTGGCGATGACCGGGAACACCTTCTGCGCCTCGGCGTCCTGCATCCACGGCGCGGCCTCGATCTTGTAGGTGTAGGTCACGAGCGCGTGCGAACCCGCGCCTTGCGGGCCGCTGCCGAGCTGCCAGCCGACCACGTGGTCCAGGCTCAGCCTGGCGGCGCAGAAGTCGCTGTGCATCGCGTCGCGCTGCACCATGAAGCGCCGGCCGGCCCCGGTCAACGCGTAGCGCCGCACCTGGATCGGGTGCTTCGTGCCCTCGTCGTCGATGACCGCGTCGGCGACCGACGAGCTGACCAGGCCCAGCCGCTCCAGCACCGGCATCTGCACCGCGTTGCGCGCGCCGCTGTCGATGTCGCGCTGCGTCACGTCGATCGGCCAGCGGTCCTTCGCCAGGCACAGGTCGCCGCGCTTGGCAAGGTAGGTGTTCATCGCGGTCGTGAAGGTGGCCGCGTCGGGTTCGGCGGTGCAGCCGGCCAGCGCGAGCAGTGCGGTGGCGGACAGGAGGAAGAAGGCTTTCATTCGGTACAGGCGGCGGTGGTGGGCGGTGGCGACAGGTCGCCGTCGGTCAGCGTGTTCAGGAAGCAGATCAGGTCGGCCATGTGGCGTTCGCTCATCGGCGGTGCGCTGTGCGGCTGGCGGCCGTCCAGCGGCATCTGCGTGTCGATGTTGGCGACGAACTGCGGCGGCAGGTCGTCGTACTTCTTCACGCTGCCGCCGACGTACTGCGTCTTCACCAGCCCGTAGGTCGGGAAGTCGGCATCGGGACGGGCCTTCGGCGTGCCGCCGACCGTGGGGTACCAGAGCTCGGGCATCGTGTCGCGCGTGTTGTAGAAGCGGATCACCTGCTCCAGCGAATGCATCACGCCGTTGTGGAAGAAGCTCTTGCGCACCGCGACGTTGCGCAGCGTCGGCGCCTTCACCATGCCGCAGAAGGTGTTGCCGGCGGCAGCCGGGTGGTCGGTGCGCAGCGGCCCGCAGATGCCGGTGTCGAAGTACGCCGGGTCGGCATTGGCCGGGATCGCCGCGTTGCGCGGTACGCCGATGGCCTCGTACGAGAAGTCGGTGAACATCGCCGAGCTGCCATTCAGCCCGGCGCCGTGGTAGTGGCACGAGGCGCAGTTGCCGAGCTGCGGGTCGGTGAACACCTTCAGTCCGCGCGCCTCGGCCGGCGTCAGGTTGCCGCCGATCTTGTTGGCGGCGTACAGGTCGAACTTGCTCGAATACGGATGGAAGCTGCGGTCTTCCAGCTGGTAGGCCTGCAGCGCCTGCGTGGCCTTCGCGAACGCGACGCCGTCGCTCGCGAACACGTCGGCGCCGAACGCGCTGCGGAACAGCTGCGCATAAGGGCCGGCCTTCAGCTTCGCGACCACCGCGGCGGCATCGGCGTTCGCCATCTCGTTGGCGGCCAGCAGCGGGATCGCCGCCTGCTCGGCCAGCGTGGCCGCGCGCCCGTCCCACGTGAAACCGCCGCCGGGGCCGGGCACGCTGATGCCGTCCGGGTTGTCCAGCAGGTCGGCATAGGGCGGCGTGACCTCCTTGTAGCGCAGCGAGGGCACGGCCCGCGTGCCGCTCGCCTTCAGGTCGACGCCACCGGGCTGCACCGCCAGGTCGTTCGGTGCCGCGTGCGCCGACTTCGGGTCGTGGCAGCTCGCACACGAGAGCCGGCCCGAGCCCGACAGCGAGGCGTCGGCGAACATCTTCTCGCCGACCTGCGCGGCCAGGCTCAGCCGCGGCGTGGCCGCCGCGGCGGCGCCGGCCGCGGGGGCCTTGGCCGGCGCCGGCGCATTGCCGTCGCCGCAGCCCCACAGCGCGCCGGCCGCGGCCAGCGCCGCGATCCAGGCGCCGCGCTTCACTTCAGCGTCCAGACGTTGGTCTGCTGCGCGTCCGGGCCCACCTGCGGTGCGGTCGACAGGTCGGCCGACTGCTTCTGCGTGTAGGTGGACGGGGCCACCCAGGCGTGGTTGATCGGGCGCACGGCGTCGAAGTGGGTGTCCTGGCTGCCGGCGTATTCCGGCAGGTTCAGGATGTTGGCCGCGATGAAGTGCTCGGTGTACTTCGAGCGGTTCATGTACGAGCCCTCGACCGCCGGATCGGCCAGCTGGAACATGTTCTGGAACGTGCGCACCAGCGAGAAGTGGCTGTAGGCGTCGTTGTCCGAGACTCCCTTCGGCGCGTCCGGCTGGTTGGTCAGGATGCCGAAGATGCTCTGGCCGTGGCCGCGGTTGCCGCGCGTGTAGTTGTTGACCGTGGCATCCGGCGTGAAGCTGCCGTCCGGGTTCTGCTTCAGCGGCTGCGACACCGTGCTGTTGGCGACGTTCCAGCCGCAGCAGGAGTTCAGCGCGCCGGTGGCGTTGCCTTCGTCGAACATCAGCACGATGGCGACCCGCTTGTTGCGGTTCTTCCACAGCGGCGAGTCCTGGATGCGCTTGACCAGCGCGTCGACGTAGTTGTCGCCGCGCGCAATGATCGCACCGCCGGTGGCCACCGGCACGTTGTTGGCGACGCTGCTGCAGTCGCTGGCGGTCACCTGCGTCGCGCTGCCGGTCACGGTGCCCTTCACGGTGATGCCGTGCATGTCGTCGCACTGGTCCGGCACCAGGAAGTTCAGCGTGCCGACCTTGCCGCTCGTGAGGTCGGTGCCGAGCTGGTCGACGTCATAGTTCGCGGGCACCTGGTACGCGGTGCCGGCCAGCATCACCGAGTCCCACTGGCCGCCGCCCATCGTGCGGTTGCTGTACTTCCATTCGGGCGCGCTGCGCACGTTCTGGTAGGCCATGCCGGGGTGGTGCTTGGTCTTGTACAGGCCGGCCGGCAGCGGCAGGTTCAGGCCGGTGGTGCCGACCTGCGCGGTGTTGCCCGCCAGCGTGCCCGGCGCGTAGACGTGGTCGGGCGCCACGACCGCGGCATCGGCGACGCTGTCGGTGCGGTAGTCCTGCCCGGGGTTGATCGACTCGTTGTAGGTGCGCCAGGTCAGGCCGGCCGCCGTCAGCGCGTTGAACAGGTTGGGCTTGCCGGTGATGTTGTGGTTCACGCCGACCGCCTGCGTGCAGGTGGCGGCGAACGGCGAGTTCTGCAGGCCCGGCTGGGTCTTGTCGGGCACGGGCAGGTCCTGCACCGCGTTGGCGCCGGTGGCGTCGCAGTTCCACTGGCTGTCGTCGGTGATGCCGAAGTCGTCGGCGCCGCCGAGCGCGGTGTAGTTCGGCTCGCTGGGGTTGCCGGTGGCGAAGTAGCTGGTCAGCTGGTTGCCGGCCTTCAGCAGCGCATTGATCTTCGGCGCGAAGGCGGAGTTGACGATCGACGAGGTGGCCTTGTTCTCCAGCATCACGACGAACACGTTGTCGTAGCGCGGGATGCCTTCGAGGTTGAACGCGGCCTGCTCGGCCTGCGCGAACGTGATCTTGGCGCGCGTGTCGGCCGCGGTGGGCGCGGTGGCGGCGGTCACGCCCGCCATGCCGGCCAGGCGCGGGTCGCCGCCCGGCACGGCGAGCGCGTCGGGGTACAGGTCGCCGCGGTCGAGCTTGGTGATCGCGTAGGTGAAGCGGTTGTCCAGTGCCTTCGCCTCGGCCAGCATCGCGGCCTGCTCGGTGCCGCCGACGCCGTTCACGTCGGCCAGCAGGTTGGCGGCACTGACGCCGATGCGTGCGGCCAGGTTGGCCTTCTCGGCGGCGTAGGTGCTGGCGTTGGCCTCCATCGTGCGGACGACCTCGGACGACAGCGGGCTGATGACGACGCTGCCGCCCCCCTGCTCGATGACCTGGTCGAGCGACGCGCGCAGCACGTCGCGGCTCGCGACCTTGCTGCCGGCGGCGGTGTTGGTGGCATCGGTGCCGATGTCGGCGATCAGCGCGGCCTTGTTCGGCATCGCGATCGTGAAGTGCCCCTTCGCATCGGTGGTCACCGGGTTCTCCGAGGCTTCGCAGACGCCGTTGTTGTTGGCGTCGACGCAGACCTTGGCGCCCTGGTAGTACGAGGCCTGCAGCGTCGGGTCGGTGGCGCTGCCGGCGACGAAGTTGGTGCCGGTCACGACGCCGCTGACGGTGGGCGTCGGCGCGGGGCTGCTGCTGTCGCTGCCGCCGCAGGCGCTCAGGGCGGCGGCGGCGAGCAGGGTCAGGGTGGTGGTGAGGGCTGGTGCGGTGATGCTTCGCATGGCGGGGTCCCGATGGGGTGGAGGGGTGAGCGCCGCGGACTCTAGGGAGCGGGTATGACGGATCCGTGTCATGCGGGGCCGCCCGTGCCATTCCGTATCGGCCGGTAACGAGGCGACACCGCGCCAACCCGCATGGCGGCTGGCTTGGCGAGGGGTCGTAAAGAACTGTGGGCGCCTGTGTCGCGAGATGTCGGCGCTAGATTTCGGCCAGCAAGGCACGCAGCGGCTGCAGCTGCCGTTCCAGTTCGCCGAGCATCCCCGGCGGCAGCGGGCTGCCTTGCCGCAGCAGCCCCTCCACCTCGCCGGCCGTCCCGGCCAGCGTCACGGCGCCCAGCGTCGCCGCGGTCGACTTCAGGTCATGCACCAGCCGCAAGGCCAGCGCGGCATCGCCGTCGCGCCGTGCCGCGTCGAAACGCGCGGGCCATGGCTGCAGCGCGTCGCGCGCGGCGCGCAGCACGCGCAGGTAGAGCCCGGTCTGCCCGTCCATGCGGGCCAGCGCGGTCGCCAGGTCGAAGCCGGGCAGGGCCGCCAGCGCCGGCAGCGGCGCCTCGGCCGCGGCGAATGCGGCGATCTCCGGGCGTTCGGCCGGCCCGGCCTCGCCCGCGCCCGCACCGGTGTGCCGCGCGATCACGCGGCGCAGCTGCGCGCGCGAGAACGGCTTGGTCAGGTGCGCCTGGCAGCCGGCCTGCAGGCTGCGCCGCTCATCGTCGGGCATCGCGTTGGCCGTCAGCGCGATCACCGGCACCGGTGCGCTGCCGCGCTCGCGCTCCAGCGCGCGCAGCGCCGCGGTCGCGCGGTAGCCGTCCATGCCGGGCATCTGCACGTCCATCAGCACCAGGTCGTAGGGGCGGGCCGCGAAGCGCTCGATCGCCGCCGCGCCGTCGTGCACCACGTCGAGCCGGTGGCCGTCGCCTTCCAGGTAGGCTTGCACCAGCAGCACGTTCTGCGGGTTGTCGTCGGCCAGCAGCAGCCGCAGCGGCGCCTTCAGCTCGCCGGTCGGCTCGGGCGAGCTCGGCGCCCACACGGCCACCGGCGGCTCGCTGCTGGCCGGCAGGTCGAGCTCGACGTGGAAGCACGAGCCCTGGCCGTCGACGCTGGTCACGCCGATCTGCCCGCCCATCAGAGCGACCAGCCGGCTGCTGATCGTGAGGCCGAGGCCCGTGCCGCCGTAGGCGCGCGCGATGCCGCTGTCGGCCTGCGCGAAGGCCTCGAAGATCGTGCGCTGCTGCGCCGCCGGAATGCCGATGCCGGTGTCGCGCACCTCGAAGCGCAACCGGCCCGGTTGGTCGGCGATGCGCTGCACCGCCAGCGTCACGTTGCCGCGCTGCGTGAACTTGACAGCGTTGCCCAGCAGGTTGCGCAGCACCTGCGCCAGGCGCGGCGCGTCGCCACGGACGACCGGCGGCAGGTCGGTGTCGAACTGCGTCTGCAGGCGCAGCCCCTTCTGCGAGGCCCGCGCCTCGAACAGCACCGTCTGGCTTGCCACCAGCTCGACCAGCGAGAACGGCTGCACATGCATCTGCAGCAGGCCGGCCTCGATCTTGGACAGGTCCAGCAGGTCGTTCAGGATCTCCATCAGGCTCGCACCGGCTGATTGGAACAGCGCGACGTGGCGGCCCTGGCGGTCGTCCAGCTCGGTCTGCGCCAGCAGCTCGGCCGAGCCCAGCAGCGCGTTCATCGGCGTGCGGATCTCGTGGCTCATGTGGGCCAGGAACTCGCTCTTGACGCGGCTCGCGGCTTCGGCGGCGGCGCGCTCGCTCTCCAGGCGCCGTTGCGTGTCCCGTTGCTGGCGCCGTCCCTGCCAGTGCGACAGCGCGGCAAAGCCCGGCGGCACCGCCAGCGCCGGCAGCACCTGCGACAGCTGGCCGGCGGCCAGCGCCGCGGCGGCGTCGAGCAGCAACAGCGCGAGCAGCGTCGCCGCGCTCCAGGCCAGGTCGGGCCCCGCCTGCAGACGGCCGCGCCACAGCGCCGCGGCGGCGGGCAGCAGCGCGAGCAGCCACCACAGCGCGTCGACCGCCGGGCGGGGCGGGGTGAACAGCGCACCGTTCGCGAGGGCCGCCTGCGCCTGGGCCAGCGCGGCCGGTGCCCAGCGCGGGCCGAGCGGCGTCTGCATCCGGTCCCCCAGCACGGCACTCGCGCCGATCACGACGCTGCGCTCGCGCACCTGCTGGCGCAAGGCCTCGTCGCGCACGGCTCCGCGGGCCGCCTGCACCACCGACAGGTAGGACCGCAGCGCCACCGCCTCGCCATGCGCCGGCCACTGCGGGCGGACCCGGCTGCGTGGGTCGACCGGCCAGCGGTGGCCGGCGACCTCTGCATGGCCCATGGTGCACTCCAGCGTGCGCGGCGCAACGCCCTCGGCCGCCAGCAGCGATGCGAGCGCGAACGACGGCACGCCGACCGAGGGCGATGCATGCCACAGCGACAAGGCCCTCAGCTGGCCGTCGTCGTCGGTCGGCGTCGACACCATGCCGAGCGCCGGCTGCGCCGCCATCAGCATCGGCGCCGGCAGCAGCAGCCCGGGCCAGGCCTGTGCACCGCAGCCGCCGGGCCCGGGTTGCGGCGGCAGCGCGTCGACCTCGCCGCGCTGCGTCGGCACCACGCTCGCGGCCAGCACCACGCGGCCCGGGTGCTGTGCCAGCGTGCGCGCCAGCGCCGCGTCGCCCGGGCGCGGATCGGCCAGCACGAGGTCGATCGCGACGCTGCGCGCGCCGATGTCCAGCAGGTAGTCGGTGACCAGGGCCAGCAGCGCCCGGTCGGGCGGCCAGCCGCCGAACTGCGGGCGCAAGGCCTCGACCGAGGTCTCGTCGATGTCGACCACCAGCACGCCCGGCGTGTCGTCCTGCGCCGCGGCCGCCGCGGCCTGCAGGTCGTGCCAGGCCGACTGCAGCGGCGCCAGCACGCCGGTGGCGGCGAGCAGCGCGGCCAGCGCCAGGCTGGCGGCCAGCGCAGCGGCCACCGCGGCACGTCCGGTCGGCAGCCGTTTCATCGCGTCATGGTCACAGCAACAGCAGCAATGCGGCGCCCGGCAGCAGCCACCACCACAGGCTGCGCGGCACCTCGAACTGTTGCGCCGCGCCCCAGGGGCCGACGAAGCCATCGGCTTCCAGCGTGCGCACGCGCAGGTAGTAGCGGCCCGGCGGCGGACGGTCCAGCAGCAGCTCGGGCAGGTTCTCGCGGCGCTCCAGCAGCAGCTGCGTGAAGTCCGGGTCGCGTGCCACCTGCACGTCCCAGGCCTCGTCGCTGCTGCGCGCACGCCAGCGGAACGCGAGGCGCTGTCCCTCGTCCTTCGGGGTCTCCAGCGCCGGCGGTGGCGGCGTGGCACGCAGCTCGAAACTGCTCGCATCGCTGAACGGGCCGGGGTCGTCGCCGGCGGCGATGCTGGCGACGCGCCAGTGGTAGCGGCCGGGCGGCAGCGGCAGGCCGAGCTGCGGGGCCTCGAGGTCGGCGCGGTCCAGGCGCAGCGCCTCGAAGCGCGCGTCGTCGGCCACCTGCAGGCGGTAGCGCTGCGCCGCGGCGGCCTTCGTCCAGCTCAGCTCGACCCGTTCGCCGTAGGCGCGGCCCTCGTCGCGCGGCAGCGTCGTGAAGGGCGGTTCGGGCCGCGCCTTCAGCGTGAACGTGAGCTGGGCGTCGTGGCCTTCCAGGCCCTTCGCGTCGCGGGCGCGCACCTGCAGCAGGTAGCGGCCGTCGGGCAGGTCGGCCCATTGCGCGGCCGGCTGCTCGAACTCGCCATCGAGCAGGCGCTGGTTCAGGCTACCGTCGGCGAACACCTGGGCGCGGTAGCCGGCGGCGTCGGCGAGGGCGGGCCACGAGAATCGCAGCGGCACGCGCTCGTAGCGCGTCGGCAAGGTCGACAGCCCGGGTGCCAGCGGCAGCGGCACCGGCGGCGACACACCCGTCGTGTCGGCCACGACGCCGAAACCGTCGGCGATCGGCCGCTGCGCCTTGCCCTGGCCGGTCGCCGCCACACGGCCTTCGGTGACCTCGGCGGTGGTCGCCTGGCCGGCCACGCGCACGCGGAATTCGGTGCCGCGCACGCCCAGCGTCAGCACCGGCGTGCGGATGTCGTAGCTCGAGCCCGGCACATGTCCGGGGTTGACGCGCGATTCCGCCTCGCCGCGGTCCAGCGACAGTCGCGACTGCGCCGCACCGCTGCGCCCGAAGCTCAGCAGCGACTCCATGCGCAGCTGCGAGCCGCCCGACACCAGCACGCGCGTCGAGTCGGCCAGGCGCAGCGTCAGGTTGGCATCGGGGTCGGTGACCAGCAGGTCGCCGGGCTGCAAGGTGTCGCCGACCACCAGCGCGATGCGCTCGGCACCGCGTTCGCGCTGCGCACCGCCGGACAGGAAGGCCACGTTCGCGACCGCGGCCTCGGCGCGCAGCCAGCTCACCGGCACGTGCAGCTCGCGGCCCGGCGCCAGGTGCTTCGGATCGGCCACGCGGTTCAGCCGCTGCAGGCGGGCCCAGCCGATCTCGGGGGCGAGGTAGCTGTTGGCGATGCTGTAGAGGGTGTCGCCCTTGACGACGCGGTAGTGCCAGGCGGGGGCGTCGGCCGCGGCGACCGCAGGCGCCGCCAGGGTCGGCACGGCGTACCACGCCAGCAGGCTCACGGCCACGCACCGCCCGAGCAGCACCGTCCAGGAACGGGACATCGGAGCCTCCCCCGGACCTGAAGCCGCATGGCGCGTCTATGCGGCCAAGCCCTGAGCCGGTCCTGTGCGCAGAAAGATAGCATGGGGCGCCCTGTGCGTGGCCCCTCGATGACTGCCTATCCCCACCTTCTCGCCCCCCTGGACCTCGGCTTCACCACGCTGCGCAACCGCGTGCTGATGGGCAGCATGCACACCGGCCTGGAAGATGGCCGCAAGCACTTCCCGGCGATGGCCGCCTTCTTCGCCGAGCGTGCGCGTGGCGGTGTCGGGCTGATGGTGACCGGCGGCTTCGCGCCCAACATCGAGGGCTGGACCAAGCCCTTCGCCGGCACGCTGGCCACGCGCGGTGCGGCACGCCGCCACCGCCAGGTGACCGACGCCGTGCATGCCGAGGGCGGCAAGATCGCGCTGCAGATCCTGCACACCGGCCGCTACGGCTACTCGCCGCTGTGCGTCGCGCCGTCGCGGCTGCAGTCGCCGATCTCGCCGTTCGCGCCGCGCGAGCTGTCGGCGCGCGGCATCGAGCGGCAGATCCGCGCCTTCGTGCGCTGCGCGGCGCTGGCGCGCGAGGCCGGCTACGACGGTGTCGAGATCATGGGCAGCGAGGGCTACCTGATCAACCAGTTCCTGGTCACGCACACCAACCAGCGCGGCGACGGCTGGGGCGGTTCGTACGAGAACCGCATGCGCCTGCCGGTCGAGATCGTGCGCCGCGTGCGCGAGGCGGTGGGGCCGGATTTCATCCTGGTCTACCGGCTGTCGATGATCGACCTGATCCCCGACGGCAGCAGCTGGCCGGAGGTGGTGGCGCTCGCGAAGGCGGTCACGCAGGCCGGCGCGACGATCCTGAACACCGGCATCGGCTGGCACGAGGCGCGCGTGCCGACCATCGCCACCAGCGTGCCGCGCGGCGCCTTCGCGTCGGTCACGCAGACCATGCGGCGCGAGCTGCGCGTGGCCGGGCTGACGATCCCCCTGGTCACCAGCAACCGCATCAACACGCCCGAGCTGGCCGAGCGGCTGCTGGCCGACGGCTGTGCCGACGTGGTGAGCCTGGCGCGCCCGCTGCTGGCCGACCCGGACTTCGTCAACAAGGCGGCGGCCGGGCGCGCGCAGTCGATCAACACCTGCATCGCCTGCAACCAGGCCTGCCTGGACCATGCGTTCCAGGCGCAGCTCGCGACCTGCCTCGTCAACCCGCGCGCGGCGCGCGAGACGGTGCTGGTGCAGCGTCCGGCGGCGCAGCGCAAGCGCATCGCGGTGGTCGGGGCCGGTCCGGCCGGGCTGGCGGCGGCCTGCACGCTGGCCGAGCGCGGCCATGCGGTCGACCTGTTCGATGCGGCCGGCGAGATCGGCGGCCAGTTCAACCTGGCGCGGCGCGTGCCGGGCAAGGAGGAGTTCAGCGAGACGCTGCGCTATTTCGGCCAGCGGCTCGCCGATGCCGGCGTCAACCTGCGGCTCAACACGCGCGCCAACACCGCGACGCTCGCGGCCGGCGACTACGCGCAGGTGCTGCTGGCCACCGGCGTCACGCCGCGCGACCCGAAGATCCCGGGCCAGGACCTGCCGCACGTGCTGAGCTACATCGACGTGCTGCTGCAGCGCAAGCCGGTCGGCGAGAAGGTGGCGATCATCGGCGCGGGCGGCATCGGCTTCGACGTGGCCGAGTTCCTGGTCACGCCGGCCGGCCACTCGCCGACGCTGCACCTGGACGAGTGGCGCACCGAATGGGGCGTGGCCGACCCGTCGCAGGTGCGCGGCGGCGTGGTGCCGGCCCGGCCGGCGCCGCCGGCGCGCCAGGTGGTGTTGCTGCAGCGCAAGAGCGGCAAGCTCGGCAAGGGCCTGGGCAAGACGACCGGCTGGATCCACCGCGCCGCGCTGCAGATGAAGCAGGTCGAGATGATCGGTGGCGTCCACTACGAGCGCATCACGCCGCAGGGCTTGTTCGTCACTTATGGCGAGGAGCGCCGCGACGGCCAGCTGATCGAATGCGACACCGTCGTGCTGTGCGCCGGCCAGGTGCCGCAGCGCGAGCTGCTGGAACCGCTGCGCGCCGCGGGTGTGGCCGCTCACCTGATCGGCGGCGCGGACGAGGCTGCCGAGCTCGATGCGAAGCGCGCCATCGATCAAGGCACACGGATTGCCCTGGCGCTTGAATGAGCCGCCTGTTGCGCACCGCCTTCGTCAGCCTGCTGTTCTGCCTCGCCGGCCTGGGCGGCTGCGCCAGCCTGCCGCCGCCGGTGGCGCACGAGCCGGTGAATGCGCTGGCCGATCCGGAGAACACCGCGCTCGGCAGGTTCGTCGCGGCGAATGCGCCGGCGGCGGGCATCTCCGGCTTTCGCGTGCTTGCGTCGGGCGACGATGCCTTCGCCGCGCTGACCGCGCTGGCCGATCGCGCACAGAAGACGCTGGACCTGCAGTACTACCTGATCCACAGCGACGCCTCGTCGCGCGCGCTGATGCAGCGCGTGCGCGCGGCGGCCGACCGCGGCGTGCGGGTGCGGCTGCTGATCGACGACCTGAACACCGCCGGCCAGGACGACGCGCTGATGCGCCTGACGCAGCACCCGCGCATCGAGGTGCGGCTGTACAACCCGTTTCCGTCCGGGCGCATGGCGACGCTGAGCCGCGTGATGGCCTCGCTGACCGACGCCGCCCGCATCAACCACCGCATGCACAACAAGATGTTCGTCGCCGACAACGCGCTGGCGGCGACCGGCGGGCGCAACCTGGGCGACGCCTACTTCGTGCAGAGCACGCAGAGCAACTTCCTGGACATCGACGTGCTGGTGGCCGGGCCGGCGGTGCGCGCGCTGTCGGCGGTGTTCGACGGCTTCTGGAACGACCCGCTGGCCTACCCGATCGGCGTGTTGGTCGACCTGCCGCCTGCACCACCGCCATCGGCCAGCGGCGCCTCGGCACCCGACCAGGCGGCCAGCGCGCTGGCCGGCGAAGCGGCGGCCTCGGCGCCGGCGATCGTCGCGAGCGCCGCCAGTTCGCCGCTCGGCAGCGAGCTGGCGCGCAACCAGCTGAAGCTGGTGTGGGCGCCGTCGCGCGTGCTGGCCGACAAGCCGACCAAGGCCAGCGCGCCGGCCACCGAGGAGGCGCCCGCGCCGTCGCACGAGGTGATCAGCGACGACGTCGAGGGCCTGCTGCGCGGTGCGCGCAGCGAGATCGTGCTGATCTCGCCGTACTTCGTGCCCGGCGCGCGCGGCATGGCGCTGATCGACGGCCTCAAGCGCCGCGGCGTGCGGCTGCGCGTGCTGACCAATTCGCTGGCCACCACCGACGCGCCGGCGGTGCACATCGGCTATGCGCGCTACCGCGAGGCGATGCTGAAGGCCGGCGTCGACCTGCGCGAGTTGCGCGTGCACCTGGACCTGCCGCGCAGCAAGGTCGGCTCGTTCGGTTCGTCGCAGGCCTCGCTGCATGCCAAGGTGCTGGTGATCGACCAGCGCGACGTGCTGATCGGCTCGATGAACATGGACCCGCGCTCGGCGCGGCTGAACACCGAGATGGGCATCGTGATGCACAGCCCCGAGATCGCGCGCCAGCTGCTGCAGCTGTACGACGAGGTCAGCAGCACCAACAGCTACCGGCTGTCGCTCGACCCGGACGGCCGGCTGCTGTGGACGCTGTCGCCGCCCGGCGGCGCGCCGAAGGTGCTGACCGGCGAGCCCGAGGCCAGCCTGTGGCTGAGGCTGACGGTGAAGCTGCTGTCGCCGTTCGCGCCCGAAGAGATGCTGTGAGGGAGCTGCGAAACCGCCCCTCCGCGTGAACGGCGTCTTCAGGGATGCTTTGCTATGCAGGAGACCTGGGGCGCTGAGGTCCACGTTGAAACTTGATCGGAGCTCGAACCGAAGTTGCTCGCAGCCAGGTGCGACCATTGACATGCCGCCTTACCCGTCATCTGACCATGCGCATCAAGCACGTCGAGGTCTTCAACGCCATCATGCTGACCGGCACGGTCAGCGGCGCCGCGCGCCTGCTGCACGTGACGCAGCCGGCCGTCACGCAGACGCTGCAGCATGCCGAGCTGCAGCTGGGCTATGCCTTGTTCACGCGCCAGCGCAACCGGCTGGTGCCCACGCGCGAGGCGCAGGCGCTGTACCCCGAGGTGCAGCGGCTGGTGTCGCAGCTCGAATCGGTGCGCCGGCTGGCCGGTGCGCTGCGCAGCGGCACGCAGGCCACGCTGCGCGTGCTGGTGGTGCCTTCGCTCGCGGTGCGCGCGCTGCCCGAGGCGCTGGTGCTGTTCCGCAAGCAGCACCCGGCGCTGCCGCTGTCGATCCGCACGCTGCATTCGCCGGAGATCGCGCAGGCCATCGCGCTGCAGGAGGGCGACCTCGGCCTCGTGTTCGGCCACAGCACGCACCCGGCGGTGCAGCAGCTGCCGGTCGCCCAAGGGCGGCTGGTCTGCGTGTCCCCGGTGCAACCGGCACAGCGCGGCCGGCCGGCCGAGCGTCGCAGCACGGTCGAGCTGGCCGAGGTGGTGCGCGGCAGCTTCATCCGCATCGACGAGCGCGACCCGATCGGAGCGATGCTGGCCGAGCAGTGCGCGCGTGAAGGGCTGGCGCCCGAGGGCAGCATCACCGTGCAGACGCACCACATCGCGATGACGCTGGCGGCGCAGGGCTTCGGGCCGGCCATCATCGATTCGTTCACCGCCAGCGCGGCCGACGCATCGCTGCAGGTGCGCACGCTGCTGCCCGAGGTGCCCGTCGGCATCAGCGCGCTGCTGCCGCAGGGCGAGCGCTCGCCGCAGCCGGTGGCCGACCTGATCGAGGCGTTCCGCCGCGTCGTCAGCACGCCGGCCTGAACGGCGCGGCGTCGATGGCGGGCACCCGGCCCTGCATCAGCTGCGCGAGCAGCGACGCGCTGCCGCAGGCGAGCGTCAGCCCGAGCGCGCCATGGCCGGTGTTGAGCCACAGCCGGCCGACGCGCGTCGGCCCGATCAGCGGGCGCGAGCCGGGCGTCGACGGGCGCAGGCCGGCCCAGGGCTGCGGATCGCGGGTGTCGAACGCGCCGGGGAAGGTGGCGTCGGCGGCCTGCAGCATCGCGGCGATGCGGCGTTCGTCGATGCGCAGGTCGGTGCCGCGCAGCTCGGCGAAGCCGGCCACGCGCACGCGCTCGTCAAGCCGCGCATAGACCAGCTTGCGCGCGCTGTCGGTCACGCTGACCTGCGGTGCGCGCGCCGGCTGCGCGACACGCAGGCTGACGCTGTAGCCCTTGATCGGCTCGATCGGCAGCGCCAGGCCCAGCGGCCGCAGCAGGTCGGCGGCGGCGGGGCCGGCCGAGACGACGAAGGCGTCGGCGGCGATCTCCTGCGCGTCGCCGCGTGCATCGGTGCAGCGCAGGGCCTGCAGCGCGCCGTCCTGCTGCACGAAGCCGGTGACGCGGGTGTCCATCCGCAGCCGGGCGCCGCTCGCCTGCGCCAGCGAACGGCTCAGCTGCTGCGCATCGGTGACGGCTTCGTCCGGTGTCCAGATGCCGAACGCGATCGGCGCGCCGTCGTGTGCCAGCGCCGGCTCGATGCGCCGACAGGCGTCGGCGTCGACCAGCTCCTGCCGGCTGCCGAAGCGCGCCTGCCAGGCCAGCTGCCGCTGCGCCGCGTCGCGCTTGGCGGCGTCGCGCTGCAGCACCAGCTTGCCGGCCTGATGCACCTGCACGCCGAGCGCCGCCTCGCGCTGCCACTGCGCCAGCACGTCGCGGCTCAGGAACGACAGGCGCACCAGCGCCTCGGTGCTGCGCTGCACCTGGGCCTGCGTGCAGGCGCGGATGAAGGCCGCGAGCCAACGCCAGTGCGACAGCTGCCAGCGCGGCTGCCACGACAGCGGGCTGTCGCGCGACAGCAGCCAGCCGGGCAGCGCGCGCAGCGCGGCCGGCGTCGCGAGCGGCTCGACGTAGCTGTAGCTCAGTTGCGCGCCGTTGGCGCGGCTCGCGCCCTGGCCGGGGCTGGCGGCGGCGTCGAGCAGCGTCACGTCGAAGCCGCTGCGGGCGAGCGCCATCGCGGTGGCGCTGCCGACCACGCCGGCACCGACCACGCACACCGTCTTCATGCCGCGACGGCCGTGCGCTGCGCTTGAGACCAGGCCACGACGGCGCGTGCGAGGGCGTCGGTCGCATCGATCACCGGCAGGCCGAGCAAGGCCTCGTCGAGCACCAGCGGCAGTTCGGTGCAGCCGAGCAGCAGCGCCTCGGCACCGCGCCGCTGTAGCGCCTGCGCGGCCTGCAGCAGCAGGCCCCGGCCGGCTTCCGGCGTGCCGGCCTTGACCGCGGCGATGCCGGGCATCACCCAGTCGACCATCTCGACCGCGGTCGGCAGCACCCAGTGCGGTGCAGGCGAGGGCGCGCGGTTCAGGTACAGGCCCGAGGCCAGCGTCGCATCGGTGGCCAGCAGCCCGACGCGGGCGCCGGGCGCGCGCCGCGCCAGCTCGGCCAGCGCGGTGTCGGCCAGGTGCAGCATCGGCAGCTGCAAGGCCGACTGCAGCGCGTCGAACCACAGGTGCGCGGTGTTGCACGGCAGCACCAGCAACCCGGCGCCGGCCGCCGCGAGCCGCTCGCCGCAGGCGCGCAGCGCCGGCAGCGGCGATTCGCCCTCGCCGCGGAATGCGGCGGTGCGGTCGGGCACCTGCGGGATGCTGCTGACGATCATCGGCACGTGGTCCTGGTCGCGCTGCGCCGGCGTGGCGGCCAGCACCTTGTGCAGGAAGTCGAGCGTCGCGAGCGGCCCCATGCCGCCCAGCACGCCGACCAGGCCGGGCGTGGGCGCGAGCATCAGGTGGCCGGCTTGTCGCTCAGCGCCTTCAGGTTGTCGCGCAGCTCCTGGCTCATCGGGGCCTGCAGGTTGATGCCCTTGGGCGGGATCGGCGACTGGAACCACTTCTTGTAGAGCGTCTCGAACTCGCCGCTCTTGATGAGCCCGGCGATGGTGTCGTCGACCAGCTTCTTGAACGCCGGGTCTTCGCGCCGCACCATGATGGCGTAGGGCTCGACCTGGATCGCGTCGCCGACCACCGCCAGTTCGGCCGGGTTGGCGGCGCTGGCCTTCAGGCCGTACAGCAGGATGTCGTCCATGCCGAACGCGACCGCGCGGCCGGTCTGCACCATCAGCGCCGATTCGGCGTGGTCCTTCGCGCCGAGCAGCTCGATGTTGAGCTTCTTCTCCTCGTTCAGGTTGCGGATGATCTTGTAGTTGGTGGTGCCGGTGGTCGACACGACGGTCTTGCCGGACAGGTCGGCAATCGTCTTCACCGGGGTGCCGGCCTTCACCAGGAAGCGCGTGCCGGTGTAGAAGTAGTTGGTCGCGAAGGCCACCTGCTTGCCGCGCTCGCTGTTGTTGGTGGTGGAACCGCACTCGATGTCGATGGTGCCGTTCTGCAGCAGCGGGATGCGGTTGGCCGAGGTCACGGCCTGCAGCTGCACCTTCAGGTCGGCGCGGCCGGTGGCCTTTTTCACCTCGTCGACCACCTTGTTGCAGATGTCGGCGCCGAAGCCGACCGGCTGGGCCTTGTCGTCGAGGTACGAGAACGGGATCGACGACTCGCGGTACGCGACGCCGATGACGCCGCTCTGCTTGACCTTCTCGAGCGTGGTCTGGGCGCCGGCGAGCAGCGGCAGCGAGCCGGCCAGGAGGGACAGGGCACGAAGGGAACGCAGCGACATGGGGTGATCCTCGGACAGCGGTTGCGGTGCGAGGATGCTAGCGAGCTTCGTGCCCGGCGAGGCATCGGATCTTCCCCGGCCTCCATCAGGCGGGCTTATGGATCAGGCGACGACCTGCACGCCTTTCCAGAACGCGACCCGTCCCTTGATCTGCGCCGCGGCCTCGCTGGGCTCGGGGTAGTACCAGACCGCCTCCGGGTTCATCTCGCCGTTGACGAGCAGGCTGTAGTAATACGCCTGGCCCTTCCACGGGCAGCTGGTGCGGTGGTTGCTGAAGGCGACGTACTCGCGCTTCAGGCTGCTTTCGGGGAAGTAGTGGTTACCCTCGACGACGACCGTGTCGTCGCTTTCGGCGAGGGTCACGCCATTCCACACTGCTTTCATTTGCCGGCCTTTCAGGGGTGTCGGCGCATCGTAGCGGCCCGGCGGCGCAACCCCCGCGTCTGAAGGAAAGTCCGTTGACCCGCCGGGGCCGTTTTGGCTTATCGTGGATCGGCGGGGAGGATGACACAGCCCGATGCGAGGCCCGTTGAACCATGCTTTCGGCGCATGCCCGCTTCCGACGCCGCAGCCTGGCCTGGATCGGCTGGAGCCTGCCGTTGCTGGGGCTGCTGGTGATCGTTTTCATCTGGGCCTTCGTGCTGCACAGCCTGGACACCGAGCGCCAGCGCGTGATCGCCGACGCCTTCGCGAAGGCGCGCGGCATCAACCGGGCCTTCGAGGAATACACCGAGCGCGCGCTGTCCCAGGTCGACCAGATCACCGCCTTCGTTGCCTACAACGTCGAGCATTTCGGGCATGAGGCCGACCTGGCCGGCCTGCTGCGCCAGGGCCTTGCGCGCCAGCCGGGCCTGATCGCGCTCTACCTGGTCGACACCCAGGGCACGGTGGTCGGCGCCACCACGCCGCAGGCGCGCGGGCTCTACGTGGGCGACCGCGAGCACTTCCGGGTGCTCGTCGATGGCCACCACCCGGGGCTGTTCATCAGCAAGCCGGTGATCGGCCGCTTCAGCCACGATTGGACGATCCAGCTGAGCCGCCGGCTGCAGACGCAGGACGGCGCCTTCGCCGGGGCCGTGATCGTCTCGGCCGACCCGTCGTACTTCATGCGCTTCTACGACGGGCAGCCGCTGGGCCGCCTGGGCGTGATCAGCTTCGTCGGGCTCGACTGGACGGTGCGCGCGCGCCGTTCCGGCGACGACATCTGGTATGGCGAGGCGGCCAGCACCTCGTTCCTGACGCACGAGCTGGCACGCTCGAAGGAGGGCACGTTCGCGGCCACCAGCCGGCGTGACGGCGTGCCGCGGCTGCTGGCCTACAAGCAGCTGGCCGACCGGCCCTTCGTCGTCTTCACCGGGCTGGCCGAGGCCGAGGTGCTGGCCGAGCACGAGGCGCGCCGCCGCACCGAACTGGGCATCGCGTCGGCCGCCAGCATGCTGCTGCTGGGCGTCTTCGGTGCCCTGACGCGGCTGGTGCAGTGGTTGCGGCGCAGCGAGGTGCGCCGGCACATCGCCGACCGGCGGCTGCGCGACGTCACCGACAACCTGCCGGCGCTGGTGGCCTACATCGACAGCGAGCAGCGTTTCCAGTTCTGCAACGCCACCTACCGCGATTGGCTGGGCATCGAGCCGTCGGCGCTGATCGGCCGCTGCGTGCGCGACGTGATCAGCCCGCAGATGTACGAGGCGCGGTGCGGCGCGATCGAGCGGGCGCTGGCCGGCGAGCGCGTCGAGTTCGAGGTCGAGACGCCGTTGAAGGGCGCGCTGCATGCGCTGCACAACGTCTACATCCCCGACCGCGCCGCCGACGGCCGGGTGCGCGGGCTGTACGCGCTGAGTGCCGACGTGTCGGCACTGAAGGCGGTGGAGCGCCAGCTGTCGGCGCTGGCGCGCATCGATGCGCTGACCGGCCTGCCGAACCGGCATGCGCTGAACGAGCGGCTGCCCGAGGCACTGGCGCGCGCCGAGCGCAGCGGCGACCTGCTGGCGCTGATGTTCATCGACGTCGACCGCTTCAAGGCCATCAACGACCGGCTCGGCCATGGCGTGGGCGACCTGGTGCTGCAGGAGTTCGCCGAGCGGCTGCGCGGCAGCGTGCGCGCCACCGACACCGTGGCGCGGCTGGCCGGCGACGAGTTCGTGGTCGTGCTCGAAGGGCTGGGCACCGACGTCGAGCCGACCGCGGTGGCGCAGAAGATCTGCGCGCAGATGGTGCGGCCGTTCGAGGTCGGCGGGCACGTGCTGGACGTGACGACCAGCATCGGCGTGGCCTTCCACCGGCACGGCCGGCTCGATCCGTCGGAGCTGCTGGCGCGGGCGGATGCGGCGCTGTATGCGGCGAAGACGTCGGGGCGCAACACCTTCCAGATGTCGGGCACCTAGTACTGCCTGGCCGCGCGCGCCAGCCGCGCCCCGATGGCGGCGGCGAGCGCCTTGTCGCCGGCCACCACCACGCTGTCGCCGTGCCGCAGGATGTCCATCGTCAGCTCGGTCGGGTCGCTGTACGGCACCTGCAGCTCGTAGCGCCCGTCGTCCAGCCAGCGCGCCTTCTGCTGCGGGTGCCATTCCTCGCTGGCCACCCATTGCGCCGCATCGGCCTGGAACACCAGCGTTGCCCACTTCAGCGCGCTGCCGGCGCCGCTGTAGATGCCGTAGCCGGCGTCGAGCTCGGTTTCGAGGTCCTTCACCGCGACGTGGCGCGCGCGGCCGTCCAGCGGCCTGGCCTCCTGCACCGCATCGAGCGCGAAGCGGCGCAGCCCCTCGCTCGCATGGCACCAGGCGTCCAGGTACCAGGTGTTGCGGTAGTTCACCAGCCGCTGCGGCGACACCTCGCGCTCGCTGGTGCTGCGGTCGCTGCGCTTGAAGTAGCGCAGCCACACGCGCTTGCGCTGCACCAGCGCGCTGCCCAGCAGCTCGAAGTACCGGCTGGGCGTGCGCCGGCGCGCGGTGACGATCATCTTGACCCGGCGCATCAGCTCGCGCGCCTCGCTCTCGTCGGCGCCCAGCATGCCCTGCAGCTTGTCGACCATCGGCTGCAGGTGGCGCGACAGCACGCCGTCGTCGTCCAGCCCCGCCAGCAGCTGGTGCATCGTCAGCAGCGCATGGATCTCCTTCTCGCTGAACCACACGCCGGGCAGCTCGTGCCGCGCACCCGGGGCGGTGCCGCCGGCCTGCTCGAAGCGGTAGCCGTTGTCGAAGCGGTCGTAGACGATGGGCGCGCTGAGCCGGTCGCGCAGGTACTGCAGGTCGCGCTTGAGCGTGGCGGGCGAGACGTCCAGCTCGTCGCGCAGCGCGTCGAAGCTGACGCAGCCGCGGCTGCGCAGCAGCAGTTCGATCTTGTAGAAGCGTTCGGTGCGGTCCATGGGGCGGATGCGGTTGCCAGAGTGGTGGCTCACCAGATGAGCCAGCCGCGCGAGCATACCCGGATGTCGTGCCCGTGCCACGCGATCCGGTGGCTCATTCTGTGAGCCACCCGGCCGCAACACTTCGCTCCATTGCCGCATCTTCCGCGGCGAAACCACCGGAGCCGATCCATGACCACCGACCTGCACACGCAACCCCTGCCTGCCAGCCTGACCGCGCACGAGCACATCGGCTTCGAACTGGGCTGGGACTACGCCCACTACAAGGTGGCGCCGCCCGCGCCCTACATCAGCGAGCCGTCGGCGCTGTACAACGGATTGATGGCCGGGCAGGCCGCCTTCGGCACGCGCACGCTGCAGCCGACGCGGCACGTGCGCAAGTGGCTGCAGCTGCGCCTGCATGCCTGGCTGCGCGGCCGCAGCGTCGAGCTGGTGCAGGTGACGCCGCACTTCCTGCAGCAGATCGACGTGAGCCACTGCCCGATCACGCGCGCCGAGCTGTCGTCGGCCGCCGAGGCCCCGGCCAGCGAAGGCAGCAGCGCGTCGATCGACCGCGTGCGCAGCGATGCCGGCTATGCCGCCGGCAACCTGGCCGTGATGAGCGTGAAGGCCAACCACGCGAAGGCGGCGCACGGCTTGCGCGATGCGCTGCAGTTCGTCGAGCTGGTCGAGGCCGGCCCGCTGGGTGGGCTCAACGGGCTGACGGCCGAGCAGTGGTCGCGCGTCGCGGTGCTGTGCAGCTTCGTCGAGCCGCTGTCGCACGAAGAAGCCAGCGCGCTGCCGATGCTGGTGCTGCCGCCGAACCGGCTGCGCCTGTTCAACCCGGTGCAGGCGCTGCAGGCCTTCATCAGCCAGCAGCTCACCACGCCGGGCTGGAGCCACCGCATGACGCGCCTCGAAGACCTGCTGCCCGGCAAGCTGGTGCGGCGCGCCTTCCAGACCTTCTTCCATGCGTTGCTGCCGCGCGTGCTCGAGGCGGGGCGCAACACCACGCCGCAGGCCCTGCGCTGGGCGATCGAGGATGCGTGGCGCAACCCGCTGGTGCTGCAGCGCTGGACGATCTTCGCGCGCCAGCTCAGCGCGGCGCAGTGCGAGGCGCTGGTGCAGCGAGCCAGCGCTCGCAAGCTCGGCACCACGCACGTCGAATGCGTCAGCGACGAGCAGGCCACCGACGGCTGGCAGATCGATTCGCGCGGCTACGTGCCGCACGCGGTGCTGGTGCGCCGCACCGCGGCGGGCGCGCCGCGCCGGCTGCGGCCGGATGCATTCCCGCCCGCGGGCGAGCCGCGCCAGGCCAGCCTGCCGCTGCAGTGAGCCGAAGGGCGACACCCAATCCAGGGAGGAAGAGGAGAGCCGCCGGGGGAGGGCGGGAAGGGCAGGGAGACGGAGGACGATCGGGCCAGGGGAAAAGGGGCGATGTAAAAGAGGCTTTACATTCGCCCGCGCTGTTCGTAAGATCGAATGGAAAGCACCCTTTACACCGAAAGCCGCCGATGAAACTTTTCTCGCCCTTCCCCCGCCGCTATCTGTTCGAGCTGGGTGCCGCGATGCTGGTCTATGCGTTGGTGCTGTGCAGTTCGATCTTCCTGTTGAAGACCGGGTATTTCGAGGGTGCGTCGGCGACGCTGGTGGCGCTGCTGCCGACCTTGCCGTGCATCGGCGCCTGCTGGGCGATCCTGCGGCAGTTCCGCCGGCTCGATGAGTTGCAACTGCGGGTGCAGCTGGAGGCACTGGGATTCGCGTTCGCCGGGACCGCGCTGCTGACCTTCAGCTACGGCTTCCTGGAAGGGGTGGGGTGGCGACCGCTGTCGATGTTCGTCGTGTGGCCGGTGATGGCGACGCTGTGGCTGGTCGGGCTGGCGGTGGCGGCGAGGCGCTATCGGTGAAGAACCACCTGAAGGCCTTGCGGGCCGAGCGGGGGTGGTCGCAGAACGACCTGGCCGAGCGGCTGGGCGTGTCGAGGCAGACGGTCAATGCGATCGAGAACGAGCGGTACGACCCGAGCTTGCCGCTGGCGTTCCAGATCTCGCGCTTGTTCGGGTTGCCGTTGGAGGCGATCTTCGATGCGTCTTCCCTGGTCTGAACTTCGCTGGTCTGAGCGGGCGAAGGCGCGGGCGGGTGAGCTGTGTCGCGCCGGATGGAGCGGTCCTCGCCCTGGGGGGCGATGACTGCCCTGCGCTGGCTGCTTTCAAGGCCCGTCGCCGAAACTCCCGCCGCTCGCTTCGCTCGCTGTGGTCAAACAGTCGGCGACAGTCAGATCACGAAGCGCGCTGGCGCGCGCGGGCCTTGAAACCAGCCAGCTCCGGCGCCCCACCCTGATTGGCGCGCCCCAGCTCACCCGCCCGCGCCTTCGCCGACACGCCGTGCCGTGCCAGAAAGAATCCAGAAAGACAAGGTGCGTTGAAATGCGCTCGCGGGTGCGGGTCCCGGATTGCGCTGCGCTCCATCCGGGACAACGCATGTCGCAACGGTATCGCAAAGGTGCGGGTGGGTAGGCTGTGGCGCGCCAATCAGGGTGGGGCGCCGGAGCTGTGCGCTTGGATGGCCCGCGTGCGCCAGCACGCTTCGTGATCTGACTGTCGCCGACTGTTTGACCACAGCGAGCGAAGCGAGCGGCGGGAGTTTCGGCGACGGGCCAGCCAAGCGCACAGCGCAGGGGAGTCGACGCGCCCCCGGCGCGGCGACCGCTCCACCCGGCGCGACACAGCCTACCCACCCGCACCTTTGTCGCGCAGGAGTCACGCACGCATGAACAACCACCTCCTGACAAGGCGATGTCAGCAGCAGCACAGCATGATTTTCCCCATCCCCCTAGAAATTAAATCAAACGTTTGATTAAGTTTGATAGAGTGCGCCCCTCGCATCGTCCAGCACCATGTCCGCCCTCCCCAAAGACCCCCCACGCGCGCCGCGCAGCGACGGCGAGCAGTCGCGCGAGCGCCTGCTGCTGGCGGGGCTGCGCCTGTTCGCGCAGCACGGCTTCAACAAGACCTCGACGCGCGAGATCGCCGAAGCGGCCCAGGTCAACATCGCCGCCATCAGCTACTACTTCGGCGACAAGGCCGGCCTGTACCGCGCGGTGTTCGCCGGGCCCCTCAGCACGCCGGCCGACGACATCGCGCGCTATGCCGATCCGGCGCAGACGCTGCCGGATGCGCTGCACGGCCTGTACGCCGGCTTCATCGAGCCGCTCAAGCACAGCGACATGACGCAGCAGTGCATGCGCCTGCACGTGCGCGAGATGCTGGAACCCACCGGCGTCTGGCAGGACGAGATCGTCAACGGCATCAAGCCGAGGCACGAGGCGCTGGTCGCGCTGCTGGCGCGCCACCTCGGGCTGAAGCGCGCCGACGACGAGTTGCACCGGCTGGCGATCTGCATCGCCGCGCTGGGTGTGCACATGCAGATCGCGCAGGACGTCACCGACACGCTGGCGCCGCGCCTGAACAGCCAGCCGCGCGCGCTCGACCTGTGGTCCGAGCGCCTCGTGATGTACGCGCTGGCCATGATCGACGCCGAAGGGCGCCGCCGCAAACAGGAGAAAAAATGAAGAGACTGACCCGTTCGGTGCCGGCCGTGGTCGTGGCCGCCGCGCTCGCGGCCTGCGCCAGCGCGCCGCCCGAGCCTGCCGTCGCGCCGTCGCAGGCGCCCACCCAGTGGTACGCGCCCCTGCCGCATGGCGGCCGTCAAGCCGACCTGGCGCAGTGGTGGCAGCAGTTCAACGACCCGGTGCTGTCGCAGATGATCGACGCCGCGCAGGCCGTCAGCCCGTCGCTCGCGTCGGCGCGTTCGCGCCTGGCGCAATCGCAGGCCACGCGCACCGGTGCCGGTGCGGCCCTGCTGCCGACGCTGGACGCCAATGCCAGCGCGTCGCGCAGCCGGCCGGACCTCGTCACCCCGATCACCAACACCGCATCGGTCGGCTTGCAGGCGGCCTGGGAGATCGACGTGTTCGGTGCCAACCGCGCCGGCCGCGACGCCGCACAGTACCGCCTCGAAGGCGCCGAGGCCGGCTGGCACGATGCCCGCGTCTCGGTCGCCGCCGAGACGGCCAACGCCTACCTGGGCCTGCGTGCCTGCGAGGCACAACTGGCGCAGACCGAGACCGATGCAAAATCGCGCGCCGAGACCGCGCGCCTCACCGAGCTGAGCGCGAAGGCGGGCTTCCAGCCGCCGGCCACCGCGGCGCTGTCGCGTGCCAGCGCCGCCCAGGGCGCGAGCCTGCTGACCGCCCAGCGCGCCCAGTGCGACATCGCAGTCAAGTCCCTGGTCGCGCTGACCGGGCTCGAAGAGAACGCGCTGCGGGCGCAACTGGCCGCGCGCAGCGCGCAGATTCCGCAGCCGGTCGAGATCGACGTCGCCGGCGTGCCGGCCGAGGTGCTGAACCAGCGCCCCGACGTCTTCACCGCCGCGCGCGAGGTGACTGCCGCCAGCGCCGACGTGTCGGCGCAGCGCGCTAGCCGCCTGCCGCGCATCACGCTGGCCGGCTCGTTCTCGCGCGCACGCATCGAGACCGGCGGCTTCAGCGCCGACGGCAATGTGTGGACGGTCGGGCCGCTCGCGGTCACGCTGCCGCTCTTCGACGCCGGCCTGCGCCGCGCCAACGTCGACGCGGCCCGCGCGCGCTACGACGAGGCCGTCGCGCTGTACCGCGGCAAGCTGCGCACCGCCGTGCAGGAGGTCGAGCAGGCGCTGGTGCAGCTCGACAGCACCGCCGCACGCAACGAGGATGCGCGCATCGCCGATGAAGGCTTCGAGCAATCCTTCCGCGCCACCGAGGCGCGCTTCAAGGGCGGCCTGGCCAGCCTGTTCGAGCTGGAAGACGCGCGCCGCAGCGCGGTGCAGGCGCACGGCACGCTGATCGACCTGCAGCGCGAACGCGTCGCCGCCTGGATCACGCTGTACCGCGCGCTCGGCGGCGGCTGGCGCAGCGGCACGCCGGTGGCCGATGCCGGCTCGCAGGCCCCGGCCTCCCCGTGAAACACCATCCCATTCCATCGATGCGCTCCACCATGATCCAACGACTCAAGCCCCTGCTCCTGACCTTGGCCGTCGCGGGCGCGCTCGCCACGCTGCTGGCCGTCACGGTGCGCGCCGCCGACGAGAAGAAACCCGCCGCCGCCAAACCCGCGCTCACCGTCACCGTCACGCAGCTGAAGCCGGCCAGCCTGCCGGTCAAGCTGGCCGCCAACGGCAACATCGCCGCGTGGCAGGAGGCCATCGTCGGCACCGAGGCCAACGGCCTGCGCCTGGCCGACGTCAGGGTGAACGTCGGCGACGTCGTCAAGCGCGGCCAGGTGCTGGCCACCTTCGCGCCCGACACCGTGCACGCCGACCTGGCGCAGGTGCGCGCCGCGGTGGCCGAGGCCGAGGCCAATGCCGCCGAGGCGGCCGCCAACGCGCAGCGCGCCCGCGAGCTGCAGCCCACCGGCGCGCTGAGCGCGCAGCAGACCAACCAGTACCTGACGGCCGAGCGCACCGCGCAGTCTCGCCTGGAGGCGCAGCGCGCCGCCGCCAAGGTGCAGCAGCTGCGCCTGCAGCAGACCCAGGTGCTGGCGCCCGACGGCGGCGTGATCTCGTCGCGCAGCGCGACGGTGGGCGCGGTGCTGCCGGCCGGCCAGGAGCTGTTCCGCCTGATCCGCGGCGGCCGGCTCGAGTGGCGTGCCGAGGTGCCGTCGTCCGAGGTCGGGCCGCTGAAGCCCGGCATGGCGGTGCGCGTGACGGCGGCCAGCGGCGAGGTGCTCACCGGCAAGCTGCGCATCATCGCGCCGACGGTCGATGCGCAGACCCGCAACGGCCTGGTCTACGTCGACCTGCCGGGCGGCAACAGCGCCAAGGCCGGCATGTTCGCGCGCGGCGAGTTCGAGGTCGGCACGCAGCAGGGCATGACCCTGCCGCAGAGCGCGGTGCTGCTGCGCGAGGGCTTCAGCTACGTGCTGCGCGTCGGCGCCGACAACAAGGTGACGCAGGCGAAGGTGAAGGTCGGCCCGCGCGTGGGCGAGCGCATCCAGATCCTCGACGGCCTGCGCCCGGAAGAACGCGTCGTCGCGACCGGCGGCGGCTTCCTCGGCGACGGCGACACGGTGCGCGTGGTCGATGCGCTGCCGGCGCCGGGCAGCGCCTCCGCCGCGGCGGCCGCCAAGTGAACGCGAAGGACCCCGCCCCATGAACATCAACGTCTCCGCCTGGTCGATCCGCAACCCGATCCCCGCGGTCCTGCTCTTCATCCTGCTGACCCTGCTCGGGCTGTTCGCCTTCAAGAGCATGAAGATCCAGGGCTTTCCCGACATCGAGCTGCCGAACGTGACGATCACGGCCTCGCTGCCGGGGGCCTCGCCGTCGGCCCTGGAGACCGACGTCGCGCGCAAGATCGAGAACTCGGTCGCGACGCTGCAGGGCCTGAAGCACATCTACACCACGGTGACCGACGGCACGGTCGCCGTCACCGCCGAGTTCCGGCTCGAGAAGCCGACGCAGGAGGCGGTGGACGACATGCGTGCCGCGGTGTCGCGCGTGCGCGCCGACCTGCCGGCCGACCTGCGCGACCCGGTGGTCACGAAGATGGAGCTGTCGGGCTCGCCCATCCTCACCTATACCGTGTCGTCCGACCGGCTCGACGAGGAGTCGCTGTCCTGGTTCGTCGACAACACCATCGGCAAGCAGATGCTGAGCGTGCGCGGCGTCGGCGCGGTGTCGCGGGTGGGCGGCGTCACGCGCGAGGTGCGCGTCGAGCTCGACCCGGGCAAGCTGCAGGCGCTCAACGCGACCGCGGCCGACATCTCGCGCCAGCTCAAGATGATCCAGCAGGAGGCCTCGGGCGGCCGCACCGACGTCGGCGGTGCCGAGCAGTCGGTGCGCACCATCGCCACGGTGCGTTCGGCCGAAGAGCTCGCGAAGATGGAGATCTCGCTGGCCGATGGCCGGCGCGTGCGGCTGGAGCAGGTGGCGCTGGTCAGCGACACCACGGCCGAGCAGCGCTCGACCGCGCTGCTGGACGGCAAGCCGGTGGTCGGCTTCGAGATCACGCGCACCCGCGGCGCCGGCGAGACCGAGGTGGCGGCCGGCGTGCGCGCCGAGATCGAGCGCATGAAGGCGGCGCACCCCGAGGTGAAGTTCGAGGAGGCCTTCAACTTCGTCGACAACGTGCAGGAGGATTTCGACAGCTCGATGATGATGCTGTACGAAGGCGCGGCGCTGGCGGTGCTGGTGGTGTGGCTGTTCCTGCGCAACTGGCGCGCGACGCTGGTGTCGGCGCTGGCGCTGCCGCTGTCGGTGATCCCGGCCTTCGCGTTCATGGCGCTGGCGGGCTTCACGCTGAACGGCGTGACGCTGCTGTCGCTGTCGCTGGTGGTCGGCATCCTGGTCGACGATGCGATCGTCGAGATCGAGAACATCATGCGCCACCTGCGCATGGGCAAGACGCCGTTCGAGGCGGCGATGGAGGCGGCCGACGAGATCGGCCTGGCGGTGATCGCCACCACCTTCACGCTGATCGCGGTGTTCCTGCCGACCGCCTTCATGAGCGGCGTGGTCGGGCGCTTCTTCGTGCAGTTCGGCTGGACGGCGGCGATCGCCGTCTTCATGTCGCTGGTGGTGGCGCGCATGCTGACGCCGATGATGGCGGCCTACCTGCTCAAGCCGCCGAAGGGCGAGCACACCGAAGGGCGCTGGGTCGACATCTACATGCGCTGGGTGAAGGCGGCGCTGCACCACCGCGTGATCACGACGATCGCGGTGGTGGTGTTCTTCGTCGGCTCGTTCATGCTGGCCGGCATCCTGGACAAGGGCTTCATCCCGCCGGACGACCTGTCGAAGACGCAGGTCGCGATCTCGCTGCCCCCGGGCGCCACCTTCTCGCAGACGCTGGCCACCGCCGAGCAGGCGCGCGCCATCGTGCAGAAGAACCAGTACGTGAAGCTGGTCTACACCGCGGTGGGCGGCGGCAACACCGGCGCCGATCCGTTCGCCGGCTCGGGCCCGGCCGAGGTACGCAAGGCCACGCTCAGCATCAACCTGACCGAGCGCGGCGACCGGCCGAAGAAGCAGGTGATCGAACAGCAGCTGCGCGACGCGCTGGCGGTGCTGCCGGGCGCGCGCGTCGCGGTCGGCTTCGGCGGCTCGGGCGAGAAGTACACGCTGGTGCTGGCCGGCGAGGACGGCGACGTGCTGCTCGAGCATGCGAAGCAGGTCGAGCGCGAGCTGCGCACCATCCCCGGCATCGGTGCGGTCACGTCCAGCTCGAGCCTGGTGCGGCCCGAGCTGATCGTGCGGCCCGATTTCGCGAAGGCGGCCGACCTGGGCGTCACGTCGGCCGCGATGGCCGACACCTTGCGCATCGCGACGGCGGGCGACTACGACCAGAGCCTGCCGAAGCTGAACCTGTCGCAGCGCCAGGTGCCGATTGTCGTCAAGCTGGCGGCCGATGCGCGCACCGACCTCGAGCTGCTGTCGCGGCTGGCGGTGCCGGGCGCGAAGGGGCCGGTGATGCTGGGCAACGTCGCGAGCCTGTCGATCGACAGCGGCCCGGCGCAGATCGCGCGTTTCGACCGCAAGCGCAACATCAACTTCGACGTCGAGCTGAACACCGAGTCGCTGGAGCACGTGCAGAAGGTGGCGCTGGAGCTGCCGAGCCTGCGCAACCTGCCGGCCGGCGTCACGCAGGCGGGGGTGGGCGATGCCGAGGCGATGCAGGAGCTGTTTGCCGGCTTCGGCCTCGCGATGCTGACCGGCGTGCTGTGCATCTACATCGTGCTGGTGCTGCTGTTCCACGATTTCGTGCAGCCGGTGACGATCCTGGCGGCGCTGGTGCTGTCGGTGCCGGGCGCGTTCCTGGCGCTGTTCATCACGCACACCGCGCTGTCGATGCCGTCGATGATCGGGCTGATCATGCTGATGGGCATCGCGACCAAGAACTCGATCCTGCTGGTCGAGTACGCGATCATGGCGCGCCGCGAGCACGGGCTCACGCGCTGGGATGCGGTGCTGGACGCGTGCCACAAACGGGCCCGGCCGATCGTGATGACGACCATCGCGATGGGGGCCGGCATGCTGCCGATCGCGCTGGGCATCGGCGTCGATTCGAGCTTCCGCTCGCCGATGGCCATCGTCGTGATCGGCGGGCTGATCACGTCGACCTTCCTGAGCCTGCTGGTGATCCCGGTGCTGTTCACCTTCGTCGACGATGTGGTGCAGTGGGTGTCGGGCAAGTTCAAGCGGCATCACCACGCGGCCGCCGAACGGCCGGTGACCCCGTAGCCCGGATGCCAATCCGGGGGGCGTCTCACGACGACGACCGCCCCCGGATGGCGCCGGACTCAATGCCCGTCGCGCAGGGCAGGTCGATCCGGATCGACAGGCAACACGTGCGCCCGCTCCAGCCGGTCCTCCAGCTGCCCGATGTACGCCGACAGGCTGTTCGTCGCTTCATCCAGCGCCGCACGATGCTCCTGGTGCAACTGCTCCAGCTGCGTCGTGATCGCCCGGCGCGTGTCGTCGGGCGCCTGGTTGATGCGCGCCAGCTCGGCCGCCAGGTAGCCGCGCAACTCGGTGAACCTCGACGCCTCCGCCTTGTCCGCCAGCTCGCGCTGCACCTGCAGGTCCTTCGCCTGGCGGCGCGATTCCAGCATCGCCTTGCCCTGCAGCTGCACCGCCCACACGACGAACCAGACGCTGATGAACACGAAGCCGATCAGCAGCAGCATCGGCAGCGGCGCCTGCACCGTCGTGAACCCCAGCGACAGCGCACTGGGCGCGACGAAGGCCGGCCAGTTCAGCAGCGTGAACACGGCCATCAGCAACAGCGCAAGAAACAGCACGAGCACGCGGACCATCGCGATCTCCCCGGGGTGACGATCAGGACCCGAGCGTAAGTCGGCGCACCCCGCACCGCGTGTAGGACAAGCACCCGGTCGCAGCTCGGACCACCCCGCTCACGCCGACGGCGCCGCCGGCCGCGCCTGCGCCATCTCGCGCTTGATCGTCTCGTCGGCCGCGGTGCACTCCGGCCCGGAGAACTGTGCCTCCATCGCCGTCAGGAACACCCGCGTGCGCGCCGGCATCAGCCGCCGCCCCGGGAACACACCCCAGGCGACGGCGTCCGGCAGCGACCAGTCGGACAGCACCGGCACCAGCTCGCCGCTGCGCACCAGCGGCAGCACGAAGTGGCTGGACACCGCGGTGATGCCAGCCCCGGCGCGCGCCAGCCGGATCAGCATCTCCGGCGAGTTGACGTTCGCACGCGACGGCGGCGTGCCCTGCCATTGCGCCTCGCCGCGGCGCAGCGTCCACACCAGCGGTTCGCCGCTGCGCGACAGGATGTTCAGCGCGTCGTGCTCCATCAGCGCCTCCGGCTCGCTCGGCTCGCCGCGCCGCGCCAGGTAGATCGGCGAGGCATAGAGGCCGACCTGGAACACCGCAAGCCGCCGCGCCGCCAGCGAGGCATCGTCCGGCAGGTCGCCCATGCGGATCGCGAGGTCGAAGTTCTCGCCGATCAGGTCGACGCGGCGCGGCGTCAGGTCGAGCTCGAGCGTGATCGCCGGGTAGCGCGCCATGAACGCGCTCAGCAGGTCGCCCAGCACCACGTTGGCAAGGTCCGCCGGCATCGACACCCGCAGCCGCCCGCTCGGCTCGATCTGCCGGTGCTGGGCCAGCGACGACGCGGCTTCCACCTCGGCCAGCACCTGGTGCGCATGCTCCAGCACGCTGTGGCCGAAATCGGTCACGGTCAGCTTGCGCGTCGTGCGCAGCAGCAGGCGCTCGCCCAGCTCGGCCTCCAGCGCCGCAACGCGCCGCGACACGGTCGACTTGGGCAGGCCGACGCGCTGCGCCGCGCGGCTGAAGCTGCCCTCGTCGGCGACGCGGGCGAACAGCATCAGGTCATTGGCTTCGAGGCCCATGGGCATCTCCTTGGAGACTCTACTGTCTCATCAGGGGAACAATGTTATCCAATCCGAGGACTTCCGGTTCGATTTTGGGACGCCTAGAGTTCATCCATCGCGTTTTCAACCAGTCACCGAGGTCCTTATGAACATCCTTCAGATCAACTCCAGCGCCCGCACCCAAGGCTCCCAATCCACGCTGCTGGCCGACGAGCTGAGCGCCCGCCTGCAAGCGCTGACCCCCGGCGCGACGCTGACGCTGCGTGACCTGGCCCGCGACCCGCACCCGGTGCTGGACGAAGCCGCACTGCACGCCCTGTTCACGCCGGCCGAGCAACGCACCCCGGCCCAGGCGGCCCGCGTCGCGCTCGACGATGCGCTGATCGCCCAGATCCAGGCCGCCGATGCGGTCGTGCTGGGCGTGCCGATGTACAACTTCGGCGTGCCGGCCCAGCTGAAGAACTGGATCGATGCCATCGCCCGCGTGAAGGTGACCTTCGCCTACACCGAGAAGGGCCCGCAAGGCCTGCTGACCGGCAAGAAGGTCTATGTCGCGCTGGCCCGCGGCGGCCTGTACCGCAACACGCCGGCCGACTCCCAGGTGCCTTACCTGAAGTCGGTGCTGGCCTTCCTGGGCATGAGCGACGTCGAGTTCTTCTATGCCGAGGGCCTGGCCATGGGCGCCGAAGCGGCCGAGAAGGGCCTGGCCACCGCCCGTGCGCAGATCGAAGAAGCCGTCCGCGCTTGATGCCTGCTTGACATCCAACCACCCACCAAGGAGATCGACATGTCCGCCGCCACCACCGTGTTCCACCCCGCGACCGAGGCCGTCGCGCGCCCACGCGAACTGGAGCGCCTGGTGACGGGCCAGGCCACGTCTGACGGCGCCGGCGTCAAGCTGACGCGGGTGCTGACGCAGCCGCTGCAGCGCCGGCTCGACCCGTTCCTGATGCTCGATGCCTTCGGCACCGACAACGCCGACGACTATGCCGGCGGCTTCCCGAACCACCCGCACCGGGGATTCGAGACGGTCACCTACATGATCGCCGGCCGCATGCGCCACCGCGACAACGCCGGCCATGAAGGCCTGCTGCAGAACGGCGGCGTGCAGTGGATGACGGCCGGCCGCGGCATCGTGCACTCGGAGCTGCCGGAGCAGCAGGAAGGCCGCATGGAAGGCTTCCAGCTGTGGCTGAACCTGCCGGCCGACCGCAAGATGGCCGAGCCCTGGTACCGCGACATCCAGTCGGACGAGATCCCCGAGTTCTCGACTGCGGAAGGGGCGCACGTGCGCGTGATCGCCGGCGCGAGCCACGGCGTGGCGGGCGCGATGCAGCGCGAGGCGACGCTGCCGCTGTACCTGGACGTCACGCTGCAGCCCGGCGCGCGCTTCGAGCAGCTGGTGCCGGCGGCGCACAACGTCTTCGTCTACGTGTACCGCGGCGAGGTCGAGGTGGGTGGCGCCCAGGTCGGGGCGCAGCGCATGGCGATCCTGAGGAACGGTGCCGACCGCGACGGCCTCGTGCTGCAGGCAACCGTGGCCTCGGCCGATGGACCGGCCAAGGCGCTGGTCATCGCCGGCCGGCCGCTGAACGAGCCGATCGCGCAGTACGGCCCGTTCGTGATGAACACGCAGGAGCAGATCTTCCAGGCGGTCGAGGACTACCGCTCCGGCAAGTTCGGGCCGCTGACAGCTTGAGGGTCGCGCATCGGGTTACGCTAGCCCGATGCGCCTCCTGCACCTTCCCCTCGCCCCGTGGGCCGAGCGCCGGGACACCGGCCTGCAGCTCACCCTGCTCAGCGACGCGCCGGACCTCGACGAGGTCCATGCGCGTTTCCTGCTCGACAACGAAGAGACCTGGCTGCCGCTCGCGCGCATCGCCGACCGCGGCCGGCACGCCTGCTTCCAGGCCACGATCCCGTGGTGCCCGACCGGCCCGACCACGCGCTACTGCTTCCGCGCGCTGCGGCACGGCGGGCCGGCCTGGCTCGGCGCCGCCGGCCCGCAGCGGCGCGTGCCGAACGAGGCCCACCACTTCCGCGTCGCGCGCCGGCCGCTGGTGCCGGCCTGGGCGCAGCAGCAGCTGGTCTACCAGGTCTTCCCCGACCGCTTCGCGCGCGGACCCGACGCCCCGCGCGAACGGCCGCCGCATGCCTTCGGCTACGACAAGGTGCCGGTGCACGCGCTCGACTGGGGCGCGCCGCTCGACGTGAAGCCGGCGTGGAGCGCGTTCTACGGCGGCGACCTCGCCGGCATCGGCGAACGCCTCGGCCACCTGAAGGCGCTGGGCGTGACGACGGTCTACCTGACGCCGGTGTTCGCCTCCGGCAGCAACCACCGCTACGACACCGAGGACTACGAGCACGTCGATGCCGGCCTGGGCGGCGACGAGGCGCTGGCCACGCTGTCGCAGCAGTTGCACGCGAACGGCATGCGCCTGGTGCTCGATGCGGTGCTCAACCACACCGGCGCCAACCACCCGTGGTTCAACCGCTTCGAACAGCACCCGACGCCCGGCGCCTGGCAATCGCCCGACTCGCCGTGGCATGGCTGGTACGCACGCGACGAACACGGCCACCCGGTGTACTGGAAGGGCCACGCCTCGCTGCCGGTGCTCGACTACGCCCACCCCGAGGTGCTGGACGCCTTCATCCGCGGCCCGCAATCGGTGCTGCGGCGCTGGCTGCAGCCGCCGGTGTCGGCCGATGGCTGGCGGCTCGACGCGGTGCACATGCTGGGCGAAGGCCCGGGCGCCGGCAACAACGCCGCGATGCTGCGCGCGATGCGCGAGGCGGTGCGCGACGAGAACCCCGAGGCCATCCTGGTCGGCGAGCATTTCAGCGAGGCGACCTCGTGGCTGCAGGGCGACCAGGAAGACGCGGCGATGAACTACTGGGGCTTCACGCTGCCGCTGTGGCAGTGGCTGGCCGGCGTCGACTTCGCCGGCCGCGCGGCGCCGCTCGCGACCGCGGATTTCGCGGCCTGGCTCGACGAATCGCGCGCCGTCGTGCCGCACGAGGTGGCGCTGGCGCAATGGAACGCGCTCGACAGCCACGACACGAAGCGCCTGTTCACCGTGCTCGGCGCCGACGAGCGCGCGCAGGGCCTGGCGCTGGCGCTGCAATTCGCCTACCCCGGCGTGCCGTGCATCTACTACGGCGACGAGGTCGGCCTGCAAGGCGGCGACGACCCGGACAACCGGCGCTGCTTCGACTGGGACCGCGCGCACTGGCGCATGGGCCTCCACGAGCGCGTGAAGCGCTTCGCCGCGTGGCGGCGCAAGCGGGCCGAGCTGCGCGAAGGGGCCTGCCTGACGCTGGCGCAGGGCGACGACTGGATCGTGTTCGCGCGCGTCAATGCCCACGCCGCCACATTGCTGGCGCTGAACCGCGGCGCGGCGATCGACGTCGAGTTCTCCCTGGAAGCGCTGCCGTTCGACCTGCTGCACTGGTCGTCGCCCAGCGGCCACGACTGGCATCGCGGCGGCCGCAGCCTCAACCTGCCGCTGCCCGAGCGCGACGTGCTGTGGCTGTGGAGCGAGGATTGAGCCCTCAGCGCGACGGCAGCTTCAGCGCCACACGCGCCTGCAGCGCCGCCTCGCGCGACGCGCAGCCTTCGCGGTGGTCGTTGACCAGCCCCATCGCCTGCATGAAAGCGTAGACGGTGGTCGGCCCGACGAAGCTCCAGCCGCGCTTCTTCAGGTCCTTCGACATCGCGATCGCCTCGGGCGAGGTCGTCATCGCGAGCAGCGCCTCGTGCGTCAGCTTCTTCGGCCGCGTGCGCGGCGCGGCCTCGTAGCCCCAGGCGTAGGCGGCCAGCGAGCCGAACTCGTCGCGCAGCTCGAGCACGCGCTGCGCGTTGTTGATGGTCGATTCGATCTTGCCGCGGTGCCGCACGATGCCGGCATCGGCCAGCAGCCGCTCGACGTCGCGCTCGGTGAAGCGCACCACCTTCTCGGCCTCGAAGTTCGCGAAGCCGGCGCGGAAGGCCTCGCGCTTGTTCAGGATCGTCAGCCAGCTCAGCCCGGCCTGGAAGCCTTCGAGGCAGATCTTCTCGAACAGCCGCCGCTCGTCGGTGACCGGGAAGCCCCATTCATGGTCGTGGTAGTGCTGGTAGCCGGCCGTCGCGCGGCACCAGTGGCAGCGCGCGGCGCCGTCGTCGCCGATGAAGAGGCCGCGGCGTTCGGCGGCCTGGTGCTGAGCAGTCGTGGTCATGTGGCGTCAAAGTGTTCCGGCACAGCCCGGCGCGCCGCAGCGGCACGCGAGCCGGCCCTGGTGGTGCGAACGGCCGTAGCCGACGGTGAGTTCCTCGCCGGGCTCGATGTCGCGCAGCGCATGGAAGGCGACGCGGCCCTGCTGCAGCTTGAGCACCATGTTCGGCCGGCACGAATGGTTGGCGAAGCGCAGCGCGTCGGTCGAGGCCGATGCGTCGATTGCGCGCCGCTCGGAGACCTCGACGATCATGATGCGCGCCTGGCCGCGCGCACGGCGCCGCGCCTCGGTGACGCTGATCGGCTCGCCGCGCAGCTCGCCGATCTTGCGGCGCGCCGGGATCGGCTCGGCGGCGAACACGCCCCGGCCGTCGATCGCGCTGTCGCCGACCGCCAGCGCGAACTTCTGCGGGTCGGCCGGCACGCCGCGTGGGCGGGGTGGGGCGGTTGCGGATGGCGGCGGGACAAGGGGCTGCAGGCGCGGCATGCGGCGATTGTCACCGGGGCGGCCACTCGTCGCGCAGCAGGCCGTGCAGCTCGACGTCGTAGGCCTCGCCTTTCGCGACCCAGCGCTTGCGCAGCAACCCCTCGCGCGTGAAACCGAGGGATTGCAGCAGCCGCACCGACGGCTGGTTCAGCGGGTTCACCTCGGCCTCGATGCGGCGCAGGCCCATCGGGCCGAACGCGCAGTGCAGCAACGCCGTCATCGCCTCGCGTGCGAGGCCCTGGTGCCAGTGCGCGCGGCCGAGCACGTAGCCGAGCTCGGCCCGCGCGCTCGATGCGTTGAAGTTGAACAGCAGGCAGCTGCCGGCGATGCCGCCGTCGCCGCGCGACAGGATGACGAACTGCAGCGCGTTGCCGCTCGCCTGGATGCCGGCCATGCGCTGGTACCAGGCCTGCGCGTCGGCCATCGACGTCCAGGTGGCATAGGGCAGGTGGCGCGTGACCATCTCGTCGCCATTGACGGCCATCAGGCCGGGCAGGTCGGCCTCGGCCACTTGCCGGATCAGCAGGCGGGGCGACTCGATGGGGGCGGGGGCGATCAACGGCACGGTGCATCTCCGGGGGGCCGGCCCGCCAGGCCGCGGGCCGCGACGGATTCTGACGCACGCGCCGTGCCTTGCGTTGTGTCAAGGAAGTGGGTCGTTGCAGCTCCAGTCCGGGCGGGACATGACGAGATGCCCTCATCGGCTGCCGATCCGGCGGTCTCCCAGGAGCGATGCATGCGCAACAACCAGCCCGTCACCGGCAAGGCCTTCGACATTCCCGTCGATGCGACGCTGATGTCGACCACCGATCCGCAAAGCCGGGTGACGTATGCGAATGAGGCGTTCGTCGCGGCCAGCGGCTTCACGTCCGAGGAGCTTCTCGGCCAGCCGCACAACCTGGTGCGGCATCCCGACATGCCGGCCGAGGCCTTCGCGGACATGTGGGCCACGCTCAAGGGGGGCGAGCCCTGGACGGGGCTGGTGAAGAACCGCCGCCGCGATGGCGATCACTACTGGGTGCGGGCGAACGCGACGCCGGTGATCCGCGGCGGTCGCCACGTCGGCTACATGTCGGTGCGCACCCGGCCGCAGGACGAGGAGATCGCGCGGGCTGACGCGCTGTACGCGCGCATGCGGGCAGGCAGCGGTGCCGGCGTTGCCTTCCACAAGGGCCTGCTGGTGCGGCGCGGCTGGCTCTCGTTGACCTCGTGGCGCCAGACCGCCCCGCTGCGCTGGCGCCTGCGCGCGCCGTTGCTGGTGCTGTGGCCGCTGCTGGCCGGCGCCGCGGCATTCGGCGGCTTGACGGGCGGCAGCCTGGGCCTGTTCGCATTCGCGGCGGCCGTGGCGCTGGCGTCCGCGGGATGGTGGCTGGAGTCGCAGGTGTCGCGCCCGATGGAGCAGGTGCTGAAGGACGCCCTGCGCGTGGCGTCGGGGGAGAGCCAGGCCGTGACGCACCTGGACCGTGTCGACGAGATCGGCATGACGCTGCGCACGATCAGCCAGCTCGGGCTGATGTTCCGCTGGCTGATCGACGACGTGAGCCGGCAGGCGGTGACGGTGCAGGCGGCCGCCACCGAGATTGCGCAGGGCAACGACGATCTCAGCGCGCGCACCGAGCAGGCCGCGGCCAGCGTCGAGCAGACCGCCGCATCGATGGAGCAGATGACGGCCACGGTCGAGACCAATGCGGGCACCGTCGGGCGCGCGTCGACCTTGTCCGCCAGCACCCGCGAATGCGCGGCCGAGGGCGGCCTCGCGGTGGCCCAGGTCGTGCAGACCATGGCTGGCATCAGCACGGCATCGAAGCGCATCGCCGACATCGTCGGCGTGATCGACGGCATCGCGTTCCAGACCAACATCCTGGCCTTGAATGCCGCCGTCGAGGCGGCGCGTGCCGGCGAGCAGGGCCGCGGTTTCGCGGTGGTGGCCGGCGAGGTGCGCAGCCTTTCGCAACGAAGTGCGGCGGCGGCCCGCGAGATCAAGTCGCTGATCGGCGCGAGCGTCGACCAGGTCGATGCGGGCGCGCGCCTGGTCGGCGCGGCCGGCAAGACGATCGAGCGCGTGGTGTCGCAGGTCCATCGCGTGGCCGAACTGATCGGCGACATCGGCCAGGCCACGCGCGAGCAGAGCGGCGGCATCGCGCAGATCGGGCAGGCGGTGGCGCACCTGGACCAGGTCACGCAGCAGAATGCCGCGCTGGTCGAGCAGGGCGCGGCGGCGTCTCACGGGCTGCAACAGCAGGCGCGGCAGCTGGCGGAAGCCGTGGGGGTCTTTCGTTGAGCCGGTCGCAAGCAGGAGGGCGATCCCGGTCCCGCGCGTGAACGGGTTCACACACATGCACCCCGCACCACGAATTGGCGGCCCGCGGGTACGTTTTTCAGGTCATGGCGCACGGGCCGGCGCCGATACGCTTCCTACCAAGACGAAACAACGTCTGACAACCGGCCCTCACCATGAACCGCCCGACCGCCTCGACCTCCGCGCCCATCAACTTCCGCCCGCTGCCGTCCCATGACGGCATCGAATGGGAAGAGATGCCGACGCTGGCGGTGCGCCGTTCGGACGAAGGCCAGGGCGCAGCCTGGAAGAACACCATGCCGGCCAGCCTGATGGACGTGGCCCGGCCGCCGAAGCCGTTCCAGGAAGCCCTCGACGGGCTGTCGATGCGCGAAGTCGACGAGCCGGAGATCTTCCAGCACTTCTTCGGCAAGTAGGCCGGTCGCTCAGCCGGCGTAGGCCGTCGCTGCCCGTCCCGGGCTGTCGACATCCACCGAGAACAGGGCGCCGGCCAAGGGTTGCGCCGCCAGCTGCTGCGCACTCAGTTCGAAGCGCGCGCTGGTGATGAACAGCGTGCGCAGGTCCGGCCCGCCGAACGCCACGTTCGTGACGTGGCTGGTGGGCAGCGCGACGCGCGCCAGTTCCGAGCCGCTGACCGGGTCGTGGCAGCTGACGCAGGCGGCACCCCAGTGCGCGATCCACAGCCGGCCGCTCGCGTCGGTCGTCATGCCGTCCGGGTAGCCGTCGCCCTTGGCGAAGCGCAGCCACAGCCGCTGCCTGGAAATCGATCCGGTGTCGGGCTCGAAATCGAACGCATGGATGCGCTGCTCGGCCGTCTCGTTGAAGTACATCGTGCGGCCGTCGAGCGACCAGGTCGGCCCGTTGGTCACCGCGAAATGCGCGTCGAACATCTTCTCGCAGCGGCGCTTCGCATCGAAGCGGTACAGCGAGCCGGTCGGCTCCTTGCAGCCGAAATCCATCGTGCCGCCCCAGAAGCGGCCCTGCGGGTCGCACTTGCCGTCGTTGAAGCGGTTGCCCGGCAGGTGCGCCTCGGGGTCGTGCAGCTTCGACAGCGCGCCGCTGTCGGTGTCGAAGATCGCGAAGCCGCTGCGCAGCGTCACCAGCAGCCCGGGGGCCTCGGCGCGCTCGGCCACGGCGGAGATCTCCTCGTCGAACGGCCAGCTCTCGCGTGCGTCGGTGGCCGGGTGGTAGCGGTACAGCGTCCGGCCGAGGATGTCGACCCAGTAGAGCGACTGGCGCCGCACCGACCACAAGGTGCCCTCGCCGAGCGTGGCCGCGGCGGGCCACAGCGCGCGGGGTTCGGACAGCAGCTTCGGTGCGGCGAGGGTCATGCGGGCCTCAATGGGAGTCGCGGGGTACTCCTGCGCCGCTGCCGCCGACCAGGAAGTCGAGGTCGGCACCGAGGTGGGCCTGCTGCACGTGCTCGACGTACAGCTTGTACCAGCCGCGCTTCGGGGGCTCGGGAGGCACCCATTGTGCGCGCCGCGCCGCCAGTTCCTCGTCCGAGACTTCCAGGTGCAGCCGGCGTGCGTGCACGTCGAGCTCGATCATGTCGCCGTCGCGCACCAGCGCCAGCGGGCCGCCGGCCGCCGCCTCGGGCGAGGTGTGCAGCACCACGGTGCCGTAGGCGGTGCCGCTCATGCGCGCATCCGAGATGCGGACCATGTCGGTGATGCCCTTCTGCAGCACCTTGGGCGGCAGCGGCATGTTGCCGACCTCGGCCATGCCGGGGTAGCCCTTCGGGCCGCAGTTCTTCAGCACCATCACGCAGTGCTCGTCGATGTCGAGCTCGGGGTCGTCGATGCGCGCGTGGAAGTCTTCGATGGTCTCGAACACCACCGCGCGGCCGCGGTGCTTCAGCAGGTGCGCCGACGCGGCCGACGGCTTGATCACCGCCCCGTTCGGCGCCAGGTTGCCGCGCACCACCGCGATGCCCGCGGAGGCCATGAAGGGCTCTTCCGGCGTCTTGATGACCTCGCGGTTGTAGCAGGGGATGTTGGCGATGTTCTCGCCCAGCGTCTTGCCGTTGGCGGTCAGCGCGCCGGTGTGCAGCTTGTCGGTGATCTGCGTCAGCACCGCCGGCAGCCCGCCGGCGTAGTAGAAGTCCTCCATCAGGAACTTGCCCGACGGCTGCAGGTTCACCAGGCAGGGCACGTCCGCGCCGAGCTTGTCCCAGTCTTCCAGGTCGAGCTTGACGCCGATGCGGCCGGCCACCGCCATCAGGTGGATCACCGCGTTGGTCGAGCCGCCGATCGCGGCATTGGTGCGCACCGCGTTCTCGAAGGCCTCGCGCGTGAGGATCTTCGACATCTTCAGGTCTTCCTTGACCATCTCGACGATGCGCCGGCCGGTCAGCTGCGCGAGCCGGTTGCGCCGCGTGTCGGCGGCGGGGATCGCGGCGTTCTCCGGCAGCGACATGCCCAGCGCCTCGACCATGCTGGCCATCGTCGACGCCGTGCCCATCGTCATGCAGCTGCCCTTGGAGCGGTGCATGCACGATTCGGCGGCGGTGAACTCGTCCATCGACATCTCGCCGGCACGCACCATCTCGCTCATCTGCCACACGCCGGTGCCCGAGCCGATGTCCTTGCCGCGGAACTTGCCGTTCAGCATCGGCCCGCCCGACAGGCCGATGGTCGGCAGGTCGCAGCTGGCCGCGCCCATCAGCAGCGCCGGCGTGGTCTTGTCGCAGCCCATCAGCAGCACGACGCCGTCGATCGGGTTGCCGCGGATCGATTCCTCGACGTCCATGCTGGCCAGGTTGCGGAACAGCATCGCCGTCGGCCGCAGCTGGGTCTCGCCGAGCGACATCACCGGAAACTCGAGCGGGAAGCCGCCGGCCTCGTAGACGCCGCGCTTGACGAACTCCGCCAGCTCGCGGAAGTGGCCGTTGCACGGCGTCAGCTCGCTCCAGGTGTTGCAGATGCCGATGATCGGGCGCCCGTCGAGCAGGTCGTGCGGGTAGCCCTGGTTCTTCAGCCAGCTTCGGTGCACGAAGCCGTCGCGGTCCTGCTTGCCGAACCAGGCGTGGCTGCGCCGCTTCGGCGGAGCGGGCGGTTTCTTCGAATCCATGGGGTCTGTGGTCTCCAGGAGGCGGGCCCACCTTTGCAGGCGGTTGTCGTGGTTGTCGGACAAGTGGCCCTTGACGCCGCGGATCGTATCAAGGCACATTGATAATAGAAAAATAAATAAATTCGCTCTTCACATATCCAAATTGCAATAGATCAAGGACAAACCCCCATGGCAAGCGCCTCCACACCTTCTCTCGCGACCTATTCGAGCCTGCGCGGACGCCGCGTTTTCGTCACCGGCGGCGGCACCGGCATCGGGGCGGCCATCGTGTCGGCCTTTGCGGAGCAGGGCGCGCAGGTGGCCTTCGTCGACGTGGCCGAGGGGCCGAGCCGCGAGCTTGCCGCGCAGCTGAAGGCGGCCGGGCACGCGGCGCCGTGGTTCCGGTCCTGCGACGTGCGCGACGTGGCGGCGCTGCAGCAGGCGATCGGCGATGCCGAACGCGAGCTGGGCGACTTCGCGGTGCTGGTCAACAACGTGGCCAGCGACGACCGCCACACGCTGGAGTCGGTGACGCCGGAGTACTACGACCAGCGCATGTCGATCAACGAGCGGCCGGCCTTCTTCGCGATCCAGGCGGTGGTGCCGGGGATGAAGCGGCTCGGTTTCGGCTCGATCATCAACTTCGGGTCGACCGGCTGGCAGACGAAGGACGGGGCCTACCCCTGCTATGCGATCGCGAAGTCGGCGGTCAACGGGCTGACGCGCGGGCTGGCCAAGCCGCTGGGCGAGCACCGCATCCGCGTCAACACGGTGTCGCCGGGCTGGGTGATGACGCAGCGCCAGCTGAAGCTGTGGTTCACGGCCGAGAGCGAGGCGGTGCTCAAGCGCAACCAGTGCCTGCCCGACAAGCTGCAGCCGGGCGACGTGGCGCGGATGGTGTTGTTCCTCGCCTCGGACGATGGCGCGATGTGCACCGCGCAAGAGTTCAAGGTGGATGCGGGCTGGGCGTGAATGACGACCCCTCGGTCGGCGGGTACGCCGACCGATCCCCCGCGGGGATGCGGGCCGGCTTGGGGCGGCCCGGCGCTCGGCCCGGCGTCACTCGGTGGTGACGTCGAATTTCACCCCGTAGACATTGATCGCCGTCCGCTTGATGGCATTGAGCATCACCTTCGCCGCCGGCGACAGCAGCCGGTCGGTGCGCGTGATGATGCCGAACGCATCCATGTGGCAGGGCAGCGCGATCGGCAGGATGGCCACGATGCCGTGCGCCGCATAGTAGCGCGCGACGTCGGTGGCCACCACCGCGATCATGTCGCTCTGCTGCAGCATCTTCGTCATGAACAGCAGCGCCGAGGTCTCGATCACGTTGATCGGCGCCCCCAATCCTTCTTCCTGGAACATCAGGTCGAAGCGGTGCCGCAGCACGCTGCCGCTCGGCGACACGATCCAGCCGGCGTTCACCACGTCGCGCAGCCCCAGGTGCGCCACCGACAGCAACGGGTGTCCCGGCCGCGTGATCGCGCACACCGGCTCCTCGGTCAGCGTCTCGTAGCGCAGGTCGGACTTGTCGTGCTGCGCGAACAGCCGCGCCACCAGCATGTCCAGCTTGCCCTGCGCCAGCCGCTCGAGCAGCACGTCGCTGGTCTCGATCTGCACGCCCACGCGCAGGCTCGGGTGCTCCTGCTTCACCAGCGCCACCGCCGGCGGCAGCAGCACCAGCCCCGGCGCCGTGATCGCGCCGACGCTGACCTGGCCGAAGCGGCCGGCCTTGATCGCCTCCAGCTCGTCGTGCGCCTGGTTCAGGCTGCCCAGCGCCACCCGCGCGTGGCGGATCATCGTCTCGCCGTACCAGGTGGGCCGCATGCCGCGCGGCAAGCGCTCGAACAGCGGCACCTCCAGCACGTCCTCCAGGTCCTTCAGCAGCTTCGACGCCGCCGGCTGCGTCATGTTCAGCACCTGGGCCGCGCGGTGGATGTTGCCTTCCTCGTCCAGCGCCACCAGCAGCAACAGCTGCCGCGTCTTCAAGCGAGCCCGGATGAACCAGTGGGTGTAGTTGGTCATGGAGGCGTCATCGCAACTGCAGCGCATGCGGGTTTTTATCGATGCCGGATCGTATATGTGTTTCCGTCAAATATCTATTAGAAAGTTATAGCTCCCGTCATTACGATGCGGCACCTTCACCCGAGTCCGGCTCGTCCGAGAGAGAAGCGCCTGCCCATGAGACTGATCCAGTTCCTCGCCGACAACGGCACGCAGCACGTCGGCGGCGTCGCAGCGGACGGCCGCTCGGTGCGCGCGGTCGGCGGCTTCGTCAGCAGCTATGAACTGGCGCAGGCGGCGATTGCCCGGCGCGTGCCGGTCGATGTGCTGGCCGCGCCGGAACTGACCGGCGAATCCATTCCGTACGACGCGCTGCTGCGCGAACAGCGCGTGCTGACGCCGCTGGCGCACCCCGATGTCGCGCACTGCCTGGTCACCGGCACCGGCCTCACGCACACCGGCAGCGCCTCGGCGCGCGACGCGATGCACACCAAGCTGTCGGTGGGCGAGGACACGCTGTCCGATTCGATGCGCATGTTCAAGTGGGGCCTGGACGGCGGCCGGCCCGCCGACGGTTCGCCCGGCGTGCAGCCGGAATGGTTCTACAAGGGCAACGGCAGCATCGTTGCCGCGCCGGGCGCGCCGCTGGCGATGCCGGACTTCGCGCTCGACGGCGGCGAGGAGCCGGAGCTGGTCGGCCTCTACGTGATCGGCCCGGACGGCCAGCCGTACCGCCTCGGCTTCGCGATCGGCAACGAGTTCTCCGACCACGTCACCGAGCGCCAGAACTACCTCTACCTCGCGCATTCGAAGCTGCGCGTCTGCGCCGTCGGCCCCGAGCTGCGCACCGGCGAGCTGCCGGCGCACCTGGAAGGCACGAGCCGCATCCGCCGCGGCGACAGCGTGCGCTGGGAAAAGCCCTTCCTGACCGGCGAGGCCAACATGTGCCATTCGCTGGCCAACCTCGAGTACCACCACTTCAAGTACGCGGCGCACCGCCAGCCTGGCGACGTGCACCTGCACTTCTTCGGCACCGCGACGCTGAGCTTCTCGGACCAGGTCCGGGTCGAGCCGGGCGACCGCTTCGAGATCGACCTGCCGGCACTCGGTGCGCCGCTGGTCAACCCGCTGGCCCTGGTCGACCGCGGCTTCGCGATCGGCGGCGTCCGCGCCCTCTGAACCGGAGCGACACGCGATGGCCCAGAGCTTCAAGAACTACATCAACGGGCGCTGGGAGACCGGCATCACCACCGGCGTCAGCAGCAACCCGTCCGACCTCGACGAGGTGGTGGCCGAGTACGCCCGCGCCGACAGCAACCAGGCCGAGGTCGCGATCCGCGCCGCGGCCGATGCGGCGCCGGTCTGGGCCTTCAGCACGCCGCAGCGCCGCGCCGACGCGCTGGACCAGATCGGCAGCGAGATCCTGGCGCGCAAGGACGAGCTCGGCACGCTGCTGGCGCGCGAGGAAGGCAAGACGCTGCCCGAGGCCATCGGCGAAGCGGCGCGTGCCGGCAACATCTTCAAGTTCTTCGCCGGCGAGGCGCTGCGCGCCGCGGGCGAGCACCTGCCGTCGGTGCGCCCGGGCGTCGAGGTCGACATCACGCGCGAGCCGGTGGGCGTGGTCGGCATCATCGCGCCGTGGAACTTCCCGCTCGCGATCCCGGCGTGGAAGATCGCGCCGGCCCTGGCCTACGGGAACAGCGTCGTCTTCAAGCCGGCCGAGCTGGTGCCGGCCTGTGCCGCGGCGCTGGCCGAGATCATCAGCCGCGCCGGCCTGCCCGCCGGCGTGTTCAACCTGGTGATGGGCAGCGGCCGCCAGGTCGGCCAGGCGATGGTCGACAGCCCGCTGGTCGATGCGATCAGCTTCACCGGCTCGGTGGGCACCGGCGAGCAGATCCTGAAGGCGGCCACCGCACGGCGCGCCAAGGTGCAGCTGGAGATGGGCGGCAAGAACCCGCTGGTGGTGCTGGCCGATGCCGATCTCGACCAGGCCGTCGAATGCGCGGTGCAGGGTTCGTTCTTCTCGACCGGGCAGCGCTGCACCGCGTCGAGCCGCCTCATCGTCGAGGCCTCGGTGCACGACCGCTTCGTCGCGAAGGTGCGCGACCGCATGCGCGCGCTGAAGGTCGGCCACGCGCTGGAGCGCGGCATCGACATCGGCCCGGTGGTCGACCGCGGCCAGCTCGACACCAATCTGAGCTACCTGGAGATCGGCCGCCACGAGGGCGCCGAGCACGTCACCGGCGGCGAGCTGCTGGAACGCCCGACGCGCGGCCACTTCATGGCGCCGGCGCTGTTCCTGGCGCAGCCGCAGCACCGCATCGCGCGCGAGGAGATCTTCGGCCCGGTCGCCGTCGTCGTGAAGGCCGACGGCTTCGAACACGCGCTGGCGCTGGCCAACGACACGCCGTTCGGCCTGTGCGCCGGCGTCTGCACGCAATCGCTGAAGCTGGCCACGCAGTTCAAGCGGCAAGCCAAGGTCGGCATGGTGATGGTCAACCTGCCGACCGCCGGCGTCGACTACCACGTGCCCTTCGGCGGCCGCAAGGGGTCGAGCCACGGCCCGCGCGAGCAGGGTCGCTACGCGGCCGAGTTCTACACCACGGTCAAGACGGCGTACACGCTGGCTTGAAGACAGAGGAGTTCGTATCGCCTGAGCCTCACCGCCCTCGCGCCTTGATGCGGCACCGACAAAGCCGCGCGTTTTTCATGCCACCCACCAAGAGGAGACAACCGTGAAATTCCAAAGACGTACCCTGTTCGCAGCGATGGCTGCGGCATCCCTGGTCAGCGCACTGCCGCTCAAGGCTTTCGCGCAGAAGAAGATCGTGCTCGGCTTCAGCCAGATCGGCGCCGAGAGCGAATGGCGCACCGCCAACAGCGAGTCGATCAAGTCGTCGGCCAAGGAGGCCGGCATCGAGCTCAAGTTCTCCGATGCGCAGCAGAAGCAGGAGAACCAGATCAAGGCCATCCGCAGCTTCATCGCGCAGAAGGTCGACGTGATCGCGTTCTCGCCGGTGGTCGAATCCGGCTGGGGCACGGTGCTGCGCGAGGCCAAGGCCGCCAAGATCCCGGTGATCCTGTCCGACCGCGCGGTCGACGAGAAGGACACCAGCCTTTGGGTCGCCTTCATGGGCTCCGACTTCGTCGAGGAAGGCCGCCGCGCCGGCCGCTGGCTGGTCGACAAGATGAAGGACCAGAAGGGCGACGTGAACATCGTCGAGCTGCAGGGCACCGTCGGCTCGGCCCCGGCCATCGACCGCAAGAAGGGCTTCGAGGAGATCATCAAGGCCGATCCGAAGTTCAAGATCATCCGCTCGCAGACCGGCGACTTCACCCGTGCCAAGGGCAAGGAGGTGATGGAAGCCTTCCTGAAGGCCGAGGGCAAGAAGATCAACGTGCTGTATGCGCACAACGACGACATGGCGATCGGCGCGATCCAGGCCATCGAAGAGGCCGGCATGAAGCCCGCGAAGGACATCGTCATCATCTCGATCGACGCGGTCAAGGGCGCCTTCGAGGCGATGATCGCCGGCAAGCTGAACGTCAGCGTCGAATGCAGCCCGTTGCTCGGCCCGCAGCTGATGCAGGCCACCAAGGACCTGGTGGCCGGCAAGGCGATCCCCAAGCGCATCGTGACGCAGGAAGGCGTCTTCCCGATGGAGGTCGCTGCCAAGGAATTCCCCAATCGCAAGTACTGAGCGATGGGGTAAGACTGGGCCCCGCAGTTGAACCGCGGGGCCCGCCGGGCAAGCCGCGCCCGGCAAACGATGTAACCCCACAGACTGGAGACAGAACAGTGAAAACCATCCGTACGATCCTGGCCGCCCTGGCCACTTTTGCAGCCGTGGCCGTGGTGCCGATGGCCGCGCACGCGCAGGACAAGGGTCCCGTCGCGATCTCGATGCCGACCAAGTCGTCCGCGCGCTGGATCGCCGACGGCCAGAACATGGTCAAGTACTTCCAGGAGAAGGGCTACAAGACCGACCTGCAGTACGCCGAGGACGACATCCCGAACCAGCTGGCGCAGATCGAGAACATGGTCACCAAGGGAGCCAAGGTGCTGGTGATCGCCGCCATCGACGGCACCACGCTGACCGACGTGCTGCAGAAGGCCGCCGACAAGGGCATCAAGGTCATCGCCTACGACCGCCTGATCCGCGGCTCGAAGAACGTCGACTACTACGCCACCTTCGACAACTTCCAGGTCGGCGTGCTGCAGGCCGGCTACATCGAGCAGAAGCTGGGCCTCAAGAGCGGCAAGGGCCCGTTCAACATCGAGCTGTTCGGCGGCTCGGCCGACGACAACAACGCGTTCTTCTTCTACAACGGCGCGATGTCGGTGCTCGACCCGTACATCAAGAGCGGCAAGCTCGTGGTGCGCAGCAAGCAGACCGGCATGGACAAGGTCGCCACGCTGCGCTGGGACGGCGCCGTCGCCCAGGCCCGCATGGACAACCTTCTGAGCGCGTACTACTCGGGCGCCCACGTCGACGCGGTGCTGTCGCCGTACGACGGCCTGTCGATCGGCATCATCTCGTCGCTCAAGGGTGTCGGCTACGGCACGCCGAAGTCGCCGATGCCGGTGGTGACCGGCCAGGACGCCGAGGTGCCGTCGGTCAAGTCGATCCAGAAGGGCGAGCAGACCTCCACCGTGTTCAAGGACACGCGCGAGCTGGCCAAGGTCACCGTCGGCATGGTCGACGCGATGCTCAGCGGCAAGAAGCCCGAGATCAACGACACCAAGACCTACAACAACGGCGTCAAGGTGGTGCCGTCCTACCTGCTCAAGCCGGTCAGTGTCGACGCGAGCAACTGGAAGCAGGTGCTGGTGGGCAGCGGCTACTACACCGAAGCGCAACTCAAGTAAGAGTCACTGAGGCGGCATTGGGTCCTGCGCCGTAGCGCAGGACCTTTTTTCAAGGACATCGGATGGATGCCATCCTGGAGATGCGCGGCATCACCAAGAAATTCCACGGCGTGACCGCCCTGAACGACGTCAACCTCGTCGTGCGCCAGGGCGAGATCCATGCCGTGGTCGGCGAGAACGGCGCCGGCAAGTCGACGCTGATGAAGGTGCTGAGCGGCGTCTACCCGCACGACTCCTACACCGGCGAGATCCACTACCAGGGCCAGCTGCGCAAGTTCGGCGGCATCGCCGACAGCGAGAAGCTGGGCATCATCATCATCCACCAGGAGCTGGCGCTGGTGCCGCTGCTGTCGATCGCCGAGAACATCTTCCTCGGCAACGAACGCGCGAAGCTGGGCGTCATCGACTGGATCGAATCGCACAAGCGCACGCAGGAGCTGCTGCAGAAGGTGGGACTGCGCGAGTCGCCGTCCACGCTGATCACCGACCTGGGCGTCGGCAAGCAGCAGCTGATCGAGATCGCGAAGGCCTTGTCGAAGGAGGTCAAGCTGCTGATCCTCGACGAGCCGACCGCGAGCCTGAACGAGAGCGACAGCAATGCGCTGCTCGAGCTGCTGCTCGAGCTGAAGGCGCACGGCATCTCGGCCATCCTGATCTCGCACAAGCTCAACGAGGTCTCGAAGGTGGCCGACTCGATCACGGTGCTGCGCGACGGCGCCACGGTCGAGACCATGGACTGCCGGGCCGAGCCGATCAGCGAGGACCGCATCATCCGCAACATGGTCGGCCGCGAGATGGCCGACCGCTACCCGAAGCGCACGCCGAACGTCGGCGACACCGTGTTCGAGCTGCGCGACTGGAAGGTGCACCACCAGGTGCACCCGGACCGGCTGGTGGTCAAGGGCGTGAACCTGAAGGTCCGGCGCGGCGAGATCGTCGGCATCGCCGGCCTGATGGGCGCCGGGCGCACCGAGCTCGCGATGAGCGTGTTCGGCCGCTCGTACGGCCAGCGCATCAGCGGCGAGGTGCTGATGCACGGCCGGTCGATCGACGTGTCGACGGTGCAGAAGGCGATCCGCCACGGCATCGCCTACGTCACCGAGGACCGCAAGGGCCTGGGCCTGGTGCTGGCCGAGGACATCAAGAAGAACACCACGCTGGCCAACCTGCCGGCGGTGTCGCGCCACGGCGTGATCGACGACGGCCGCGAATTCACCGTGGCGAACGATTTCCGGCGCCGGCTGAACACCCGCTCGGCGAGCGTCTACCAGCCGGTGGTCAACCTGTCGGGCGGCAACCAGCAGAAGGTGGTGCTGAGCAAGTGGCTGTTCTCGCAGCCCGAGCTGCTGATCCTCGACGAGCCGACGCGCGGCATCGACGTCGGCGCCAAGTACGAGATCTACACCATCATCGATGCGCTGGCCAGCGAGGGCAAGTGCATCCTGATGATCTCGTCGGAGATGCCCGAGCTCTTGGGCATGTGCGACCGGATCTACGTGATGAACGAAGGCCGCTTCGTCGGCGAGTTCCCTGCCGCCGAGGCGTCGCAGGAGAAGATCATGCGGGCCATCATGAAGGCCGGCTCGCATGACGGCATGGATGCGCCGCCCGTCCTGGACGGCGCCGGAGAAATGAATCATGGCAACTGACATCGCCGCGGCGGCACCCGTGCCGCCCAAGGAGTACCGCGGCTTCCTGAAGAACAACATGCGCGAGTACGGCATGCTGCTGTCGCTGGTCGCGATCATGGGGCTGTTCCAGTACCTGACCGACGGCACGCTGCTGAAGCCGCTGAACCTGACCAACCTGGTGCTGCAGAACAGCTACATCGTCATCATGGCGCTGGGCATGCTGCTGGTGATCGTGGCCGGGCACATCGACCTGTCGGTCGGCTCGGTGGCCGGCTTCATCGGCGCGCTGGCCGCGGTGATGATGGTGAACTACGAGATCCACTGGATCTGGACCATCCTCGGCTGCCTGGTGGTCGGCGCGGCGATCGGCGCGGCGCAGGGCTGGTTCGTCGCCTACTTCCGCATCCCGTCCTTCATCGTCACGCTGGCCGGCATGCTGGTGTTCAAGGGCCTGGCGCTGGCGCTGCTGCAGGGCCAGTCGGTCGGGCCGTTCCCGATCGAGTTCCAGCGCCTGAGCTCGGGCTTCATCCCCGACGTGTTCGCCGGCGCCGAGCTGCGGCTGACCTCGATGCTGCTGGGCGTGCTGACGGTGCTGGTGATGGTGGTGCTGAAGGTGCGCGGGCGCATCAGCCAGACGCGCCACGGCATGGAGGAGGAGCCGTACCCGTTCTTCCTGATGAAGACGGCCGCCTTCGCGGCGGTGATCCTGTTCTTCAGCTACCTGCTGGCCTCGTACCGGGGGCTGCCCAACGTGCTGATCATCATGGTGCTGCTGATGGTGGGCTACGACTTCGTCACGCGGCGCAGCACCATCGGACGGCGCATCTACGCGCTGGGCGGCAACGAGAAGGCGGCCAAGCTGTCGGGCATCAAGACCGAGCGGCTGTCGTTCTACACCTTCGTCAACATGGGCGTGCTGGCGGCGCTGGCCGGGCTGGTGTTCGCCGCGCGGCTGAACACCGCGACGCCGAAGGCCGGCGTCGGCTTCGAGCTCGACGTGATCGCGGCCTGCTTCATCGGCGGCGCGTCGGCCTCGGGCGGCGTCGGCCGGGTGATGGGCGCGGTGATCGGTGCCTTCGTGATGGGCGTGATGAACAACGGCATGTCGATCATGGGCATCGGCATCGACTACCAGCAGGTCATCAAGGGCCTGGTGCTCCTCGCCGCCGTGTTCCTCGACGTCTACAACAAGAACAAGGCTTGACCGGGCCATGGCTGCTGTCGATGCCACCGTTCCCGTCCTCGAGCTGCGCGGCGTCAGCAAGCAGTTCCTCGGCGTGCGCGCGCTGAGCGACGTGGGCCTGCGCCTGTTCCCGGGCGAGGTGCACGCGCTGATGGGCCAGAACGGGGCCGGCAAGTCGACGCTGATCAAGGTGCTGACCGGCGTGCACCCGGCCGATGCCGGCGAGTTCCGCCTGTCCGGCGCCGCGATCCGCCCGACCACGCCGCAGCAGGCGCAGCAGCTGGGCATCAGCACCGTCTACCAGGAGGTCAACCTCTGCGCCAACCTGTCGGTGGCCGAGAACATCTTCGCCGGGCGCTATCCCCGGAAGAACTGGCGCATCGACTGGCCGCGCATGAACGCGCAGGCGAGCGAGCTGCTCGCCCGGCTGAACCTCGACATCGACGTGACGCGCGGCCTCGCGACGTACTCGGTGGCGGTGCAGCAGATGGTCTCGATCGCGCGGGCCCTGAGCGTCGAGGCCAAGGTGCTGATCCTCGACGAGCCGACCTCCAGCCTGGACGAGGACGAGGTCAAGCGCCTGTTCGCGGTGCTGCGCCAGCTGCGCGGCGAGGGCCTCGCGATCCTGTTCGTCACCCACTTCCTGGAGCAGGTGTATGCGATCTCCGACCGCATCACCGTGCTGCGCAACGGCGAGTTCGTCTGCGAGAAGCCGGCCGCCGAGCTGGGCGCCCCGGCGCTGATCACCGCGATGATCGGGCGCGAGCTGGCGAGCCAGTCGAGCGCGGCGCCCACCGCCCGGCCGCAGGACGCCAAGCCGCTGCTGCGCGCCGAGGGCCTGGGCCAGCGCGGCCAGCTGCAGCCGGTGGACATCGAGCTGTACCCCGGCGAGGTGCTGGGCCTGGGCGGGCTGCTCGGCTCGGGCCGCACCGAGCTGGCGCGGCTGCTGTTCGGGCTGGCCGCCAAGGACCAGGGCACGCTGCAGGTCGACGGCCAGCCGGTGCAGCTGGACAGCCCGGCCGACGCGGTGCGTCACGGCATCGGGCTGTGCCCCGAGGACCGCAAGACCGACGGCATCGTCGCCGACCTGTCGGTGCGCGAGAACATCGCGCTCGCCTTGCAGGCCCGCCACGGCCTGGCGAAGACCTTGTCGCGCGAGCAGCAGGCCGAGATGGCCGAGCGCTTCGTCAAGGCGCTGGGCATCAAGACCGCCAGCATCGACACGCCGATCGGGCTGCTGTCGGGCGGCAACCAGCAGAAGGCGATGCTGGCGCGCTGGCTCGCGACCGATCCGCGCCTGTTGATCCTCGACGAGCCGACGCGCGGCATCGACGTCGCGGCCAAGCAGGAGATCATGGACGAGATCCTGCGCCTGGCGCAGCAGGGCATGTCGGTGCTCTTCATCTCGTCGGAGATGAGCGAGGTGGTGCGCGTCTCGCACCGCATCGCGGTGCTGCGCGACCGCCGCAAGGTGGCCGAGCTGCCGGCCGGCAGCAGCGAGCAGGCGGTCTACCACGTGATCGCGGCACAGGAAGCATGAACACACTCTTCAAGCACCGCCTGGCGTGGCCGCTGGTCACGCTCTTGCTGCTGCTGGCGCTGAACGCCGGCTTCAACAGCAGTTTCCTGCACCTGGAATGGCGCGACGGCCACCTGTACGGCAGCCTGGTCGACATCCTGAACCGCGCGGCGCCGCTGATGCTGGTGTCGCTGGGCATGACGCTGGTGATCGCGACGCGCGGCATCGACATCTCGGTCGGCGCGGTGGTGGCGATCTCGGCGGCCATCGCGGCCTGGATGATCGGCGGCTCGCTGGTGATCGTCGACGGCGTCGCCACGCATGCGAGCCGCTTCCCGATGTGGGCCGCCCTCGCCGGTGCGCTCGGCGTCGCGCTCGCCTGCGGGCTGTGGAACGGCGTGCTGGTGGCCCGCGTCGGCATGCAGCCGATCATCGCGACGCTGATCCTGATGGTGGCCGGCCGCGGCATCGCGCAGCTGATCACCGGCGGACAGATCATCACGATCTACTACGGGCCGTACTTCTTCCTCGGCAGCGGCTACCTGCTCGGGCTGCCGTTCTCGCTGTTCATCGCGGCGGCGGTGTTCGTGCTGTTGTGGTGGGTGACGACGCGCACCGCGCTCGGCCTGTTCATCCAGGCGGTCGGCGTCAACCCGTCGGCGGCGCGCGTGGCCGGCGTGCGTGCGCGGCGCATCACGGTGTGGGTGTATGCCTTCTGCGGGCTGTGCGCCGGCGCGGCGGGGCTGATCGTCAGCTCCAACGTCAAGAGCGCTGACGGCAACAACGCCGGCCAGCTGATGGAGCTGGACGCGATCCTCGCGGTGACGCTGGGCGGCACCGCGCTGACCGGCGGGCGCTTCAGCCTGGCCGGCAGCGTGATCGGCGCATTGATCATCCAGACGCTGACCTATGCGATCTATTCGCTGGGCGTGCCGCCCGAGGTGAACCTGGTCGTCAAGGCCGGCGTCGTGTTCGCGGTGATGCTGCTGCAGTCGCCGGAGTTCCGCCAGAGCCTGCGCGCGCTGGTGCAGCGGCCGGCCGCGGGAGCACGCCCATGAGCGCCCAGGCCTCTTCGCTGAAGCACGAGTCCGCGGCCGCCGCGCCCGCGCGCCGGCTGCGCTTGGACCCCAAGTTCATCCCGCTGGCGGCGACGATCTCGCTGTTCCTGCTGATGGCCGTGATCGGCTCGGTGGCCTACACCGGGTTCTTCTCGGCCCAGGTGTTCCTGAACCTGCTGATCGACAACGCCTTCCTGTGCATCGTCGCGGTCGGCATGAGCTTCGTGATCCTGTCCGGCGGCATCGACCTGTCGGTGGGCTCGGTGATCGCGTTGACGACCATGGTCTCGGCTTCGCTGGTCGAGAAGCACGGCTGGAGCCCGGCGGCGGTGATCCCGCTGGTGCTGCTGATGGGTGTCGGCTTCGGCGCGCTGCAGGGCGTGCTGATCCAGCGCTTCCGGCTGCAGCCCTTCATCGTGACGCTGGCCGGCATGTTCCTCGCACGCGGGCTGTGCTACCTGATCAGCATCGACTCGATCAGCATCACCAACGCGTTCTACACCGAGGTGTCGCAGCTGCGCCTGCCGCTGTGGGAAGGCGCCGAGCTGTCGGTGAGCGCGATCATCGCGGTGGCGGTGGTGGCGGTCGCGGTGTTCGTCGCCCACTACACGCAGTTCGGCCGCACGGTGTACGCGATCGGCGGCAACGAGCACTCGGCGGTGCTGATGGGCCTGCCGGTGCGCAGCACGCTGGTCGGCGTCTACACCGTCAGCGGCTTCTGCTCGGCGCTGGCCGGCGTGGTGTTCACCTTCTACATGCTGTCGGGCTACGGCCTGCACGCGGTCGGGCTGGAGCTGGACGCGATCGCGGCCGTCGTGATCGGCGGCACGCTGCTCACCGGCGGCGTCGGCTACGTGCTGGGCACGCTGTTCGGCGTGCTGATGCTCGGCATCATCCAGACGCTGATCATGTTCGACGGCAGCCTGAGTTCATGGTGGACGCGCATCGTGATCGGCGGGCTGCTGTTCCTGTTCTGCCTGCTGCAACGCATCTTCGAATCCGGCCGCAAGCGCTAGGCGCAGCCGGCTCGCAGGGTTTCCCCCGCGGGGCTCCCCCAGGCCCCGTGTCTTTCCCGTGACTGCAAAAACCAAGGAGACGATCCGTGAAGACTTTCCCCCACCGCAAGACGCTGCTCACCCTGGCTGCCGCCGCAGCCGGCGTGCTGAGTGCCACCACCGCCCAAGCCGTCGATTGGGGCGGCTATTTCCGTGTTGGTCCTGGCGCGACGAAGAAGGACGATTCGCGCGCGTGCTATGCCCTGAGCGGCGCGGGCATGAAGTACCGGCTGGGCAACGAGTGCGACTTCT